>Ga0307517_10000260_pt1 | contig 90320 bp, 57 predicted proteins | sample 23_EM_MG_FD_194515 | JGI IMG/M metagenome (GOLD analysis project Ga0307517, IMG submission 194515) | Populus trichocarpa ectomycorrhiza microbial communities from riparian zone in the Pacific Northwest, United States - 23_EM | ecosystem: Host-associated > Plants > Roots > Unclassified | place...
TATATATATATATATATATATAACTTTATTATTTTTAAATGCTCCTTATCGATATAGAAAATATGTACCTGAGAAAAGTTTTTTGTAATCATATGATTTTAAATTTTGAATTAAATAATTAACCATACGTGCTTTTTATATATATATGAGAGAGAGTACTGAATAGTATGAGAATTTTAGGACCTCATTAATTTTTCTCAAGGACAAAATCAATACTGCTATTGATACGTTAAACTTTTTCATCACATGAATTAGGAAATGCTGTCTTTCAGTCAACGAACAAAACATGCACCTCTTTGATTCAACAAAGCTTGGTCTCTTTTCCAGTCTTTCAAACTCATCCTCTTTAATGTATTCAGGTGCTAGTTTTCTCCTTAATCCCATTTTCCTGCGTGGGTTTTCTGGTTCATTGCACCTAGTTTTGTTACTTGCCTTAGTCGTCTCATATGCGTGGAAGAAACTCATGAGGGGTGATGGTGGTGAGGGTTCTGGAGAGAGGTTTAGGAACAACAAGAGGTTTCTGTGTTCTAAGCAAACTCTTTTATGTTGTTTAGGTGTTTCAGTGTTTAATCTTTTCTTGTGTTTGCTGAGCTACTTTTATTGGTATAAAAATGGATGGTCTGATGATAAACTAGTGAACCTTTTTGATTCAGTGCTTAGAACATTCTCTTGGGGTGCACTTTCTGTCTATTTGTATACCCTTAATTCAGGTGAGAAAAGGTTCTCATTTTTATTGAGAGTTTGGTGGGTTTTTTATTTCTCAATTTCTTGTTATTGTCTTGTTGTAGATTTTCTTTTTTATCACAAACATGAGTCCTCAGAGGTACGGTATTTAGTATCTGATATAGTCTCTGTGTTCACTGCTTTGTTTCTTTGTTATGTTGGGTTCTTGAGACATGAGACTAAGGATAGCCTTCTCGAGCAACCCTTTATGAATGTTGATATTTCTAGCGACACAAGTAATACTCCTACTTTGGAATCAAATAAGTCAAGGGGGGGTGATGCTGTGACGACTTATGCAAATGCTGGTCCTTTCAGTATTCTTACCTTCTACTGGATGAATTCTCTAATTGCTTTTGGCAATAAGAAGACTTTGGACCTTGAGGATGTTCCTCAACTAGACAGTCTTGATAGTGTGTTTAGAGGATTCCCAGCTTTTAGAAATAAGCTCGAGTCACATAATGGTGCTTCTAGTAGAGCTACCCCTTTCAAGCTCGCCAAGGCATTGTTCTTGTCAGCTTGGAAGGAAATTCTATGGACAGCTTTGTTGGCAATAATATACACCTCAGCTTCCTATGTTGGTCCATACCTTATCGACGCTTTTGTTCAATGCCTTGATGGACGAGGAGAATACAAAAATCAGGGATATATTTTAGCTTCAACCTTTTTCGTTGCAAAGCTTGTAGAGTGCATCTCACAGAGGCACTGGTTCTTTAGGTTGCAACAAATAGGATTTAGGCACCGTGCAGTAACAACCACAATGATTTACAACAAAGGTTTGACCCTCTCCAATCAGTCAAAGCAGGGCCAAACTAGTGGTGAAATCATCAATATCATGACTGTTGATGCAGACAGAATTGGTGAGTTTAGTTGGTACATGCACGATCCATGGTTGATCCTATTGCAAGTTGGTTTGGCCTTATTGATACTGTACCAAAATTTGGGGCTTGCATCAGTTGCTGCTTTTGTTGCAACAATAGTTGTCATGTTGATAAACTATCCTCTGGGTAGATTACAAGAAACGTTTCAAGACAAGTTAATGGACTCAAAAGATAAAAGAATGAGGGCAACCACAGAGATTTTAAGGAATATGAGAATTCTTAAGCTTCAGGGGTGGGAAATGAAGTTTCTGTCTAAGATTCTTGAACTCAGAGACGTAGAGACAGGATGGTTGAAGAAATATGTTTATAATTCGGCAATGGTCATGTCTGTCTTCTGGCTAGCTCCTACTCTTGTGGCTGTGGCCACTTTTGGTGCTTGTATGCTTATAGGCATCCCACTTGAATCAGGGAAAATCTTATCTGCACTTGCAACTTTCAGGGTCCTTCAAATGCCAATCTATAGTCTTCCTGATACACTTTCTATGACAGTTCAGACCAAGGTTTCTCTTGACCGAATTGCCTCTTTCCTTTGTCTGGATGACTTGCAGACTGATGTTTTGGAGATGCAACCAATTGGAACCTCTGATACAGCAATTGAGATTGCTGATGGAAATTTCTCCTGGGATTTGTCTTCACCTAGTGCAACATTAAAGGATGTTAACGTCAGAGTGCTCCATGGCATGAGAGTTGCCGTTTGCGGAACAGTTGGTTCAGGCAAGTCAAGCTTACTTTCCTGCGTTTTGGGGGAACTGCACAAGATCTCAGGGACTCTCAAGTTATGTGGGACAAAGGCCTATGTTGCCCAGTCTGCCTGGATACAGAGTGGCAAGATTGAAGAGAACATATTGTTTGGTAAGGAGATGGACAGAGAAAGATATGAAAGGATACTGGAGGCATGTTCCCTGAAGAAGGACCTTGAAATTATGTCATTTGGTGATCAAACAGTTATTGGTGAGAGGGGAATCAACTTAAGCGGTGGTCAGAAGCAGAGAATTCAGATAGCACGGGCTCTGTACCAAGACGCTGATATCTATCTATTTGATGACCCTTTCAGTGCTGTGGATGCTCATACAGGATCTCATTTATTTAAGGTGAAACATGTCATCTTTATAGACATTTATATGATGACCTTCACTTTCGATTCCTGCAGAAAAGATCACTAATCGAACCACCCTTTATTTAATTTTGCAGTTTTCTTCATGCCTAGTCTTAACAAATGCATTTCTCATAAACTATATTTGTTTAATTTTGGATGACAGGAAGTTTTACTTGGTCTTTTGAGTTCTAAAACAGTTATTTATGTTACTCATCAAGTTGAATTCTTACCTGCGGCTGATCTTATCTTGGTGAGCAATACGCATTTGTTTTCTTCATTGCATGTCGGTTTATCATCTCATCTAGTGCATTATTTGATTCAAGTTGTACCTTCTGGTTAGGTAATGAAAGATGGAAAGATTGCACAAGCGGGTAAATATGATGACATTCTCTGTTCAGGATCTGACTTTATGGAACTCGTAGGTGCCCACGAGACAGCTTTATCAGTGCTTGATTCCAAGCAGAAAGGACCGGCATCAGATACTGATGGGATTGTGCAGAAACAAGGAAAAAACGATTATGAAAATGGTAAATCAGATAAGGTAGCTGAGCCAAAAGCACAGATCATTCAAGAAGAAGAAAGAGAGACGGGTAGTGTTGGATTTCCTATCTACTGGAACTATATCACAACAGCATATGGAGGAGGTCTTGTGCCCTTTATATTATTGGCACAGATTCTCTTTCAGGTCCTTCAAATTAGTAGCAACTACTGGATGGCATGGGCAGCTCCTGTGTCAAAGGATGTTAAACCTGTTGTCAGTGGATCTACATTAATAATCGTCTATGTCTTGTTCGCTATTGGAAGTTCGATTTGCATTTTAGCTAGAGCCACGCTTCATGCAACAGCAGGGTACAAAACTGCAACTCTACTCTTCAATAAAATGCATCTGTGCATATTTCGTGCTCCCATGTCCTTTTTCGATGCTACCCCTAGTGGACGAATTATAAATAGAGTAAGCAATTTCTGTAGGTCTGATGCTCTAAAAATCCAATCTCTTCAAAAATAAGATACCAATTTCATTAGTTTCACTTTATTGATGTCTTTCCTCTCATATAGGTTTCTACGGATCAAAGTGCAGTTGAAAATCGAATTCCATATCTAATTGGGGCACTTGCCTTCTCAGTTATCCAGCTTCTAGGAATCATTGCAGTGATGTCACAGGTAGCATGGCAAGTTTTTATCGTTTTCATCCCTGTGATTGCTGCCTGCATCTGGTATCAGGTAATCCTTGTGATTATCAGAGTTAGTTTGGAATGACTTGAAAATGAAATTTGATTTTGAGTTATAGTTCAGAAGTTGTTTTTCATAGATGAGTTATGATAAAAATGAGTGAAGTCAGAAGATAGGAAATGACTTTAAAGTAATTATTAGCAATTAGATGTAACCCCCGTTTTATTAATTATGACTAAGAGGAGATATAATGCATTTCCATAATGCACGCAGAGATATTACATATCTTCTGCAAGAGAGCTTTCACGTTTGGTTGGAGTATGCAAAGCTCCAGTTATACAACATTTTGCTGAAACAATTTCGGGAGCAACAACTATCAGGAGCTTCGATCAGCAATCAAGATTCCAAGAAACAAATATGAAAGTTACAGATGCGTATTCTCGGCCCAAATTTCACATTGCTGGTGCAAGGGAGTGGCTTTGCTTCCGCCTGGATATGTTCTCTTCTGTTACTTTTGCTTTCTCTTTGGCTTTCTTAGTCTCCTTCCGAAGCAATATTGATCCAGGTATGTAGTTCATGTCTGATATCTACTCTTTATTTTCTTGAACATTAACATGTAGGTGCTAAGCCAAAAACATACCCTTTTCCTTTTGTTTTCCCATTTCTAAAGCCATTGCAGGCTTGGCTGTGACATATGGACTCAACCTAAACATGTTACAAGCTTCAGTGATATGGAATTTATGTGATTGTGAGAACAAAATCATATCTGTAGAGAGAATTATTCAATACATGTCTATTCCTAGTGAGCCGCCTCTTTTAGTAGAAGCAAACAGGCCAGGCCGTTCTTGGCCATCCCATGGTGAAGTTGATATCAACAATCTGCAGGTAACTTTAGTTTCTTCCATTGATTGCTCCAATTCATAGCTATTTGTGTTATTATTAAATACTGTATGATACAGGTCCGTTATGCTCCACAACTGCCACTTGTGCTACGCGGTATTACATGCACCTTTCCAGGGGGAAAGAAAACTGGTATTGTAGGGAGAACAGGCAGTGGAAAATCAACTCTCATACAGACTCTTTTTCGTATTGTCAAACCTGCTGCTGGTCAGATTATGATTGATGGACTTGATATCTCATCGATTGGACTGCATGATTTAAGGTCAAGACTAAGCATTATTCCTCAGGATCCAACCATGTTTGAAGGGACTATACGAAGTAATCTGGACCCACTTGAAGAGCACACTGATGAACTGATCTGGGAGGTGTGTTGTTTCTATCATGTTTGTCCATAAGAGAAGAGGGGTGCGTGTGTGTAGAATATATAGTAATATACAAGTGTGAGTATGAGTTTGTGTGTTTCCTTTGAATTGATTTGCAATGTTTCTAGGATTGGTCATTGATGGATGACACACATGCTAACTTGAGTTCTTTTATGGTTCTAGGCTCTTGACAAGTGCCAACTTGGAGACAAAGTTAGGAAGAAAGAAAGAAAGCTAGACTCCACAGGTTTTTCTTTCTTGCCAGCGACCACTATACAATTTTCATGCATAGCTTCTTGAACTGATAATGCAATGGAATTTACTTACATTGCAAATGATCATCCGATGTTGTAGTCAACGAGAACGGAGAGAACTGGAGTATGGGTCAGAGGCAGCTAGTTTGTCTTGGGCGTGTGCTACTCAAGAAAAGTAAGGTGTTAGTCCTTGATGAAGCTACTGCTTCGGTTGACACATCCACCGATAATCTTATCCAGCAAACCCTCAGGCAACACTTCTCTTACTGTACAGTTATAACCATTGCACATCGGATAACTTCTGTTCTTGACAGTGACATGGTTTTGCTTCTGAGTCACGGTGCGTATTGAAACGTTAGAGATGTAACATTCCCTAGAACTCACGTTGATGCTCAATTTTCTTTGTTATCTGCGATCATGCATGTTGCAGGGCTCGTTATGGAATATGATTCTCCAACAAGATTGTTAGAAAACAAGTCATCATCTTTCGCACAACTTGTTGCAGAGTACACAATCAGGTCAAATGCCAATTGATTATGTTAAATCCAATATGTTCAGGAATAGAGTTTTTTGAGTGCTTTGATAGTGGATAATCATACGACAATATTCTTTCTTTTTGAATTGATAGAATAGATAGTTTGCGGTAAAAGTGTCAGTTCCTGCAAAATAATTTCTTTTGTGGGGTTTAGAGACCTCTCGATGATTAAGTCAATGACTTTTTAATAAGAAATTGTAAAAAATAAAAAACTAAACATTAAATTCTAGGAATCAGAGTGTATTTTCTTGGTTTTTTGTATGATAAATGCTCTGAGAATATATGATAAGAGAATAGAAAATGTAAATCATGTACCTAGATGGTTTAGAAGATATTTATATTCTCTTAACATTGTTGTTTTGTTAAAAAGATGAAGGAAAGCTTTGATGAAAAGAAATATCTCTTACACAACATTAATGTTAATGAAAATAACTATTATATCAACATTAATGTTAATTGGAACATGACAAGATCTTAAAAGAATTTTATATATTCAAGGGTATAGAGAAATGACTATCCTAAATTTTTAGAATCATAAAAATAGTCTTGTGACTCAATATAAAGCCTGTAAAACTATCAATTCCATATCTATTTAGTCCTAAAATGATTCCAAATCCTAGGGTATTGAGTCAGGCATTTTATCAGGCCTACATGTACTTGGGCTCAACGCATAACTAAACTCAGGAGTGTTTGTTCTGACATCTTGCCAAACTCATATATACTTGGGCTCAGCACGTAGCTAAACCTAAGAGGTCTGGCAACCACAGGCACTTGGGCTCAACGTATAGCTGAACCCAAGGGGGTTGGGTCTGTCATCTTACTAGATCCATGCGCACTTGGATTCAACACATAATTGAATCAAAGAGTGTTGAATGTGACATCTTGACAAATTCATATGTACTTAAACTCAATGCGCAATTGAACCCAAGGGGTTAGGTCTGGCATCTTACTAGACCTATAGGCATTTGGGCTCCGCGTGTGGCTAAACCTAAGGGTGTTGGGTCTGACATCTTGTCAGATCTACATGTACTTGAGCTCAATGTGTAGCTGGACCCAAGAGGTTAGGTCTGACATCTTGTCAGATCCAAGTACATTTGGGTTCAACGCGTTACTGAACCCTAAAGGTATTGAGTTTGATATCTTGTCAGACCCGTGTTATTTGGGCTAGGCACCTATTATATGCATTTTTTTATGTTCATTTAATTTTTCTTGAATATTTCATGAGTAAAAAAACATATTTTCATTTATATACATTATATAGTTGAATTATTGATTAAAAATTTTACCCTCATCATTAAGATTTATTTCCTTTCAAGTTATGTTATATGGTTTTATGTCTTGGGATTTATTTCTATTTACATGTTTTTGAATATTTGATGTGTAATAGAATATTTTGATGTTAAATTAAATTTTGATTTTATAAAATAGAATTTTTGGTTGTTATTAAAGGGAGATGACATTAAAATGACTTTACTTCGAAAAAAGGGAGGTGAGAGAAAAAGTGTTTGACCGGCCACGTTTCGACCCAAAACAATGGTGAAATTGGAGTGAAATGGTTCGTTTTAGAGATAAGAATTTAATGGAAGTAGTTTTTCCCTTAAATAGGCTAGAAAAAAATAGATTTTGCCATATGAATTTTGTTTTGATTCGATTTGACTTTGAGTATTTGAACTCGTTTGAGGATGTTTTAGGGTTGAATATAACTTTATTGAGGTTTCTAAGATGTTTTTGAGGTTTTTTGTTTTTGGAAAACAAGTTGAAAAATATGTTTTTTGAGGTAAAGAATTTCAAACAAAATTTTCCATCACTAAGTGGTCTTTAGAAAATTCTACAAAAGATGCAACGTCATGTAGCACAATAGACAATGCATCGTTCACTAATAAGAAACGCTAAAGGAGATGATGCATCATACACTTTTTCTTTTTAAAAATACAAAAAACAAAACAAAATCAAGGCCATGGGCTTGGCTTGCTTAGCCCATTTATGCCTAACTTTTTTTTTTAATTTTTAATTTTTAATTTTAATTTTAATTAATACTCTATCTCTTTTTAAATTGTTTAGTTTAGTTTTTTCAATAATAATAATTTTTTAAATTGTTTCTATAATTTCATAATACTTTAAAGAGATTATTGAAATTTATTTTTAAATTTCTTTCCTCTTAAATTTTAATTAGATAAATTATATTTGAAAGATACATTTATAAAAATAAAAATCATATGTATTTAGTGACTATTATTGACCACTAGGATAAATAAAATAACAATTATAAAATAAAAAAATATAGTGAAGTAAAATATATGAATGTACTTCTATCCTTTTCTTCTTACAAGAAAAATCAATTTTTCGCTTTGGTATTTAGTTAACATTAATAATTATTATTTTAATTTTTTAGTTATTATATTTTTCAATTTATTTTATTGTGCATACACATTATCTTTTTAATTTTTTATTAAAAAATTATAATATTAAAAAACACATTCATAATGTTGATATCTTCTTCAATAATATTAAAAATTAAATTAAAATCCTTCATGTAATGTAGTGCGAATGCACTAGTTTACTACAATCAAGAGCTATTTCAAATTGTCACGTATAGGTTCTACTAAATGAATAGTACTTTTACAATAAATCAATTCTATTTGACATGGCTTCTGTGAGAGAATAAGGATGGCCATTCATGCTAAAGAGAGAATTGTGGAAAGTGTTTTTAAGTTTTTTCATAAATTTTTAAATAGTTCATTTAGTATTTTTCAAATGTTTATCGTTTTGAAAACTATACATATTAGATTGGTAAACTTATAATTATCAAAACTCCTAATTTATCTACAATATGTTATTTTTAATTTATTTTAATGAAGTCATAAAAAGTTTTCACACATAAATTAGAATTTCATGGTTGGATTGATGGGCTTGTCTAGTCTTGAAAAAATTATTCACTTGAAAAAAATGAAACTCTTTGATGTTTAAGTTAATATGTATGTAAAGAAAAAAATACACATGAAAAGAAAAAATAAAATGAGAGTTAGGGTGTGTGTATTTGGCATGGATTTCAATGGTTTTGCATGGTCTTTAGGTGGCTTTAGGTATCTATGGCTAACTTTTATGGTCTTTGGCCAGGTTTTTATACTTTGTGATTTTGTTTATGACGATATTATAATTGGCTCCAATTATCCCTTACATGAGTAACAAAGTGTATTTATACACTCAAGTCTGAGAAATTTTTTCATGGAGAAGAGATTGTATCATTGGTGAAAAAACTAATTTGGCTAACAATGGTGGCTCTTGGTTGGTGTACAATGTCTTGGTTGTTATGTTAGAGAAATTATTTAAGATGTAAACAAATAAAAAGTTGGCTTAGAGGCATGAAAACATTGTTTTTAAGGTGAGAAGAAAAGACAAAAGAATATAATACATCAAAACAATTCTTAGATATGATGGTTATAGTTGAAAGAGTCAAACGAGCTCTAAAAGATGGAAAAATTTAATATATAAGGATACCCGTCAGCAATTGTTGAAGAGAAGGCGACTAAAATGAATCAGTGGGTCAATATAATTCACGAACATGGTCCACAATCTTGGTCATATCATCAAAAAAATTTCCATTATCAAACATCTTTAACAATTCCATAAAATACTATATCCTACCCTAAAAGTCAAACATCATCACCATCCTTATTTTAGCTTGAACAACATATTTTTCAAAGCACACAAGGTTCAAATTGTAAAAGAAAATATCGTGAATAATCATTTTTTTTTTTATTTCTCTCATTCATATTTATCAATATCTTATGAATGCTTGTTTGATAGTACATTAACCCTTTGAATGAACCCATCCAACCATATTTTCCTAAATGATACAATAAAAATACTAAATGTGAATATCATATATAAGTTATGGGTCATTTCATTGATTATTGTCAAGGGTTTAAGAAGCTTGTTAACAATATGATTCAGAATATATGGATATCATTTGAAGAGAAAGTAGTAAATATAGCATACTCACAAGAGGTTTTGGGACCATTAAATAGGATAACTCAGGCTTAATGTGATCTTGGTGATGAATGGATTAAGTAGTTAATTCCTCAAAAAAACAAGTAAAGAGGTGCGTTTTGGCTTTTGATGAAGTGACCTAAAGAAATCATGGTTGTTAGAAAATTGGTACTTAAACTTTGCAAATACAGTTATATTACCCTTTTTGTACATATTTAAAAATTTGTTGATTTTTTATGTTTTGGGACTACATTGCATCTTTTAATGAAATATGTTTTCAAAATTAAGAGATACATTTATGAAAGTAACATTTGACATTTTTTTTCATCCATAATTGGATAAATAAAATAACAAATTCATTTAAAAACTCTCAAAATTAGTAAAATTTCAAAGCATGTCATGTGAATGCTAGGGGCAATTAATTTTTTTAGTCCTAAAATCTTCTTTTTTAATCTCGATAAACCATAAAAGGTAGAGTTTAACTTATCCTTTCCTTTTAGATCCCAAAAGAGTGAAATCGTACTCTAAACTCTTTTTGGGCTCTAAAAAACCTTTTCACTCTTAACAAGCTTCAAATGTGAGAATTTTACTTCAAATAATATAATTATGTCAAAATATAATCAGATGATTTGATGCCTTAAATAATGATAAACAATGCGTATTTGGGTAATAATCTCACCCATCCCGTCACTCATTCTCTAAAGTTAACCTTATGGTTTCCCTAATAAATGATGATAAGGCTATGATTTATCAATATGAGCAAGCTTGATTTTGAGATGAAAAAAGGTCATTTTTGGTATATAGGATTACTCCTCATATTGGGGGCACATTTTGGAAGCTTTTAGAAAATTGAAGAAATTCTCTAAGCAAAAAGAAATAGAAAAATGTGAATGAGATAAAAGTGTTAAAAAAAGTGCTAGAAAATGATCAAATACAAATATAAACAAGATAAAAATTGAAAAGCTCTCCAAAAAATCTCTCATAATGGTGTAAAGTTCAAAATTAAAGACAATTTCAAGGACAAAATAAAAATACATTTGGGAGAATTGACATTGAAGTGAGATAAATCATTCTAATGATAAAATCAAGGTGGCAAGCCTATAAAATCTCTAAAAAAACAAGTGATCTTATGTCTTTTAACCCTTAAACATTATTTGAGCCTTATAAATATCCTATTCTTTTATAAGACATGAACTTTAACCTATATTACATGCTTTAAAAGTGTTTTTTTTTTTATCAAAACCAATTTGACTTGTATTGTTAAGTTTTAACTTCTCTAAAGAAAAAAAAAATGTTTTCTTAATAAAAAATCATGGACTGTTTGTGTGTTGCATATCATTATTTATGACATCAAACCATGGTTTTCCATCAATAAATAAGCAAGATCAATACAACATAAAGTAAGATGCTTTTTACAAGTCAAAACTATCATTTTGAAATCCAACTTTTTTGTTCCAAAATAGCCCTTTTTTTATCAGATAATTTATTTAAGCCATTCATTCATCAAAAACAACCAAATTTTTTCTATAACTATGCATTTATGAAATCTCAACCAATATCCATTTTGTTGTATACCTAAAATCCAAAATTGCTTCATAAAACTTGAATGATATATTTTAGACTTTTGATCAAAAAAATTTAAATGTCTATTTAATGAAAATACTTTCAAACGTACATCTCAATGATATCATTTCAACTATTAGACTTACGTAAGCATAATTATTAAAATTTGCAGTAATTTTGAAACACAAAAAGATGACTCTTGAAAAAATATTTTATAACAAAATTATCATTGACTGAATTTGAAAAAGTTCTTAACAAGAATGATGATGATGGTGTATGCATGCTAATATCCATTGTAAAGATGATCATAGCAAGATTAGTCAGGGGGTACTTTTATTTGAAGAAATCTATTGCAATGACAATAATATGAATGATTCCATTATAAGTCATGAGCAGTAAAAGAAACATTTGATGATGATGGTGATGTCTACATGTCTTTTCATGGTTACTAGAAGAGATGAGTACAACTAGATTAATTGGTGGTAATTTAATCAAATGAGACTTTTTGCAATGATAATTGCTAGATGATGACATGAAGAACTCCATTACAAGTTATAAGTGGTAGAAAAAATAATTAATGATGATAATGTTGGTTCATGTATGCATTTTGGTTGCTATGAACATAGCCAAATCAATTGGAGGCATTTTTGTTTGAAAAAAATCCATGGTAATGATTATAATCAAATAATAAGTTGATGAACTCCTTTAAAAGTTTAGAGCAATAAACACATTTTCTTCATTGGAATGATAAAGAATAGACAATGATAAAAAAATACCCTCATAATACATTTAGAGGCATTGACAAGTAGAGTTAATATGGGCTAAGATGATGGATAAATCATGCATATCTAATAATCAATAATGAAGAACATAAGGTGTCAAACCCGTAGTGAGCATTAAGGGCATTGAAACAATTCAATCAAACCAATGATTGATTTTTGATGCTTTCATAGCCATATATCTTTAAACATGTAGATGACATTAAAAAGAAAGATTGAGCCTTTAAAATCTACAATTTGTGCTCCCCTTTGTCATCAAGAGGTGTCATTGAAATTTTCTTCAAGCTTATCATTCTTGAAAGTGACTAAATTTTCAAAATCACTTCAAGATGATTGCTCTATAAAAAGATTAAATTCCAAAATCATTTTGAGTTGATCTCTCTTTAAAATGAGTAAATTTTCAAAAATCATTTTAAGATGACTGGTTTATAAAAGATAAAATTTTAGAATCGTTTGGAGCTGATATCTTTTCAAATGAGTAATTTTTTAGAAAATCACTTCAGATTGGTCACTTTCTAAAATGTCTATGCTTTTAGAAAAACACTTCCAGTTTGTTACTTTATAAAATAATTATTTTAAGAGACACTTTAAGTTTGTCACTCTATAAAATTACTATTTTGAAAAAATAATTTAAGTTCATCTCTCTATAAAACAAAAGGTTAAATCTTTTGCAATATTAAGCCCCAGCCAACAAGTTTTAAGTCTAGCAAGGTTCCCATAATTTTAAGCCTGGCTCCGACAAATTTAAACCCAACGAGGTTCATTGTAATTATTAGGTCTAATAAGACTCCAACAAATTTGAGTATAGCAAGACTCTAATAAACTTGAACCAGGTAAATATGGATGCATACATGATATCTAACCGTAAAATACTAGCATTTGTGCAATGTTTTCTAAAAGTTTACAAGCAAAAACCCTAATGGAAAGCCAATAAAGCTCGAAATGATCCAAGTTAACTGAGATCCGACAAAGTTTATTCTAACTCAAATTTGCATTAAAAGGTTAAACCCTATGATTAGGGAGCACTAAGAGTTTGATTCTTTTACAAAGACCATCCTGCGATAGAATTCAACCTATACTAAAAGATCTAGCCTCGTATCAAGATTTAACCCATACCGAGCATTGTATTCTTTCAAAAAATATAGACTCTAAGTCCATGGATTTCAAACCAGTGCTAGAAGACGTATCCTACATCGATGGACTTTAAGCCATCATTTGAAATTTTTCCAAAAGATGATTATGTGTTGGTGGAATCTATATCATCACCAAAGTTTTATTTAGAAGATGATTCTGTATTGGTGGAGTTCAAAACATCACAAGAGGCTATTCAAAAATTGATCCTATGTTTGTGAAGTTCAAATAATCACTAAAAGTTATCTAAAAGTCAAACCTTGAGTTGATGGAATTCAAACCACAACAAGAATGTCATCTTGTGGTAGAATTTAACTCATACCAAGAAGATTCCCATCTTATCAGACCATTTTGATAGCCAAGTAAGTCACTACTGAACCATAATGTAGGTCACCTTTTAAATTATAAAAATTTCAATTACACAAAGCCTATGAAAATCTTTTTTTATAAGATTTTATTATGTAAGCATTGTAAAGAGATGACAACTATCATAACCCAATTTTTTACTTTCTTTTTCAAAATATGTTCCAAAAATCCAAAACAAGTAAAAACAATTCAAAACAATGTGTTTTTGATGCATTTAGGCCATTCACACGTCTTTTTTATAATCTTTAATTATTTTTCTCTTATTGATATCTTTATGAAAAAATTAAATTCAAAGAAATATATTTTTAACGCATTCGTATCCATTTCATTTTTTTTAATTACTTTTCTTATCAAATTGATGTTAATTTTGTTTTATTTATTTTTTTAAAAAGCAAAATAAAAAAAAATTGAGTTACCTGGGGACCACGTAACTAAAAAAGATGAGAAAATTTATGGACTATAAATAAATGAGTGAATTGTAAAGAAAAGAGGGTCTACCATACAAAAAATATGCATAATATATAGAAACCCACATTACAACAACCCCATAAAATCAATAAAATAAAATAAAATATACAATTTGGTGGATGAAACAAGAGCCCTGAATCTCAATCTCAAACTACAATTGTTCTCTATAAAAAAAAGCCCCACCTTCTTCACCCAAATGTTTCAAATCCTTTAAAACTTAATCAAGTAAAGAACTTGAAATTTAAACACATTACTCTTATAGTTAGTATGTGTATCAACCAGAAATAAGTGGTAATAATATACAAATTGAAACTAAGAAAAATAAATTAGTGAAAAGGACGAGATATAAAATGTAAAAAACAAAAAGAAACTAAAGATTTGTGGTGGGTTTTGAATGCTTCGAGAGGGATATAAAGAGAATAATAATAAAAAATGAAGCTAATGACTAAGGGTTGGCTCCGAATGATGATGGTGGAACTTAACGATGATAATGTATGTGACAGAAAGATAAATCTAATTTAAAAGAGAGAGGAAATTGGATTTATCTCTTTGATTCTCTTTTGTTTTTATTTTTTACATGAGAGAAATTGAAAGTTAAAAGAAAGAGAAAAAAAATAAGGTCAAACAAGTTGGGTATATTTGTGGGTTATTTATGAAAAAAATAAAAAAAAACCTATACCAATCAAGTAACGATCAAAATTTTGTTTTGATTTATGATTTTTTATTAGTTGAGACATAGAGGAGAAAATGAAAATCTTTGAAATGATGGATTAATATAGGACAATATCTTTGTTTTATTTATGTTTTTATCAAAATTTAAATTTTATATTAACCTAATAAATAAAGTGTAATTTCTAAAATTACAAAAGGAAAATATAATCCTTGCAGTCCTTGAAAAGGTCACAATAATTACTACTACATGTTAAAACAACAAAAAAAAGACTATAATGCTTCACTATCATATGAATAGTGAAGCGTGCCTTAATTTTTTAAAAAAAAATATTTTTTTTATTTTTTTTAAATTCTACCTTTCAAATATATATTTTTTATTTCATCATTCAATATTTTATTAATTTTGAATTGACTGTTATAATTTATTTTGGTTTTTGTTTTATGAGGTTATCATAGTCTTAAATAAACGTCTTTGTATTTGGTTGGGGTTCAATTTTTTCAAGCATTTTTTTTTTGTTATCATATTATTAAATAAAAAATAAAAATTTTAAACCCAATAAAGTTTATGATCTGGATCGTGGGTTTGCGAGTTAAGCCGTGAAGCCTAGGTTGATCCAACATGTCACAATCTTAATATTAAAAAAAAATCATCTTGAAATATTTTTAAAGGCAAACCATGATTTCACTTGTTGTTTAAGTTGCCTTTAGACTTGCCAATTCAACAGAGTTATATAGAGTCAACTCTCATACAAGTTAATTTTAAACCCGAGTTGGGTAAGGAGTTAGGTCAAAATATTTCAAAATTGACCTATTGGATCAAGTTTAATAACAATGCCAATAGTTTCCTTTTTTTTTATATAAATTATGTCTTCTAATTATTTTTATTTCAATTGAATCCTTTTTTTTTTGTCAATTTTGTCCTTCAATATTTGGTTGATTTTGAATTAATATTCATAATTTGTTTCTATTTACTTTCTAAGAGGTTATTATAGTCTCAAACAAACATCCCGATATTTTGTTAGTTCTTTAATTTTATGAGTGTCTATTTTTGTTATGACATTATTAAGTAAAAATATATTTTTTTTAAAAATAGAGTTGTTAAACCTAGTGGAGTCCATGATTTGGGTTGCAGATTTCACAGGTTAAGCCACGAAACTCAGGTTGATCTAATATGTCACTGTCTCAATGTTAAAAAAATGTCATCGTGAAAGTTTTTGAAAGTCAAACAATGCTTTTTATTAGTTATCCGGGTTGTTTTTAAACTCGTCAAGTTGATTGAGTCATGTCGAGACAACTCTCACATAATTTTATTTGAAACATGTGCTAGGTAAGGAGTCAAGTCGAGAGTTTTTAAAGTTGACCCCTGAGTTGGGTTTAGTAACAACTAGATAAGTTGTTCGCGCGTTGTCACGGGTTATTTTTGAAAACATGTGCTGCTTTTAATTGTGTGACAATTGAAAGATAAAAAAACGCTTTCTAAGCATGCAATCAAGAGCTAATAGCATCAAAATGTATATGATTTGGCTTTCAAGGCTTACTTAAACTGTCTAGAATTTCATATAAGAATCAAATTGTAAAATGTAAAGGGACATTAATCTAACAAAGCATTGTTTGAGCAACTTAAAACAAAAGGTGGCATGATGAACAAAAAAGAGTATGGAAGCCCAACTTTTAAGTGAGAAGTGAAGTTCCAACAACTATTAGCAAGTAAAGAATAACAAATACTTGGCAACTCCTTGTTACTACATGGACCTGAATAATTTAGTTAAGTGTCTGCAAAAATATTTTATGTATTCATCTATGTATTTGGACCTAATTTATAAAATAAATATGGTGCATACCTCAAACATTCGCCTTAAAAGGTAAATTTTTCCCCAAGAGAAAGTAACCTAAGAGCACCTAAAGCCTTTAAACTTTTTTGGGCAAGCATTGACCAAATAGTTTCCTCCACCAGATTATGCGCGCGCGCACACATATATATAGCATAAAAACTCCTAGATGTAAATAAAAAAAAACTTATGCACAGATCTAACTAAATAACCTAATAACCATTGTGTAAAGTAATGGGAAAAAAATTCATCAACAATAAACAAAAATAAAATTGAGATAACCAAGTGAAAAATGAAGATCAAGATATCTTACATCGCAACACGGGTAATTTACATGATCATGTTTAATAAATTCTTCTATCAAAATAAATTTGTAATAGAAACCGACACACATAAAATTTATTGAACAATAGTTATATATATAAAAAAGAATGCAAGGCTGCACATAACACATAAAATTTATTGAATAATAATTAAAAAAAAACAATGTAAGGCTGCACATATGAAAAATCTTATAAAAAAATCAATATTAAAAAAAATTAATCTACATAAAATTAAGAAACAAAAACCATGTCAGACCCAAGCACCTTAGATATAGCAACCTTGCTAGACCCGCATAAAATTTATTGAACAATAATTATAAAAAAAACAATGCATGACTGCATATAACACATAAAATTTCTTGAAAAATAATTAAAAAAATAATGCAAGGTTGCACCTATGAAAAATCCTATCAAAAAATCAATATTAAAAAAAATTAATCTATATAAAATTAAAAAAACCACAGATGAATCATACCTACCTCTCTAAAAACTAAACACACCCAATATCATTTAAAAATAAGAACAATCTAATTAAAATATTTTATGTATTCATCTATGTATTTGGACCCAATATATGAAATGAGTATGGTACGTATCTCAAACACTCACTTTAGAAGGTAAATATTTTCTCAATGAGAAAGTAACCTAAGAGAATCTAAAGCCTTTAAACTTTCTTGGGCATGTATTGACCAAATAGTTTCCTCCACTAAATTCTACACATACACACACATAGCATAAAAACTCTTAGATGTAAATCGAAAAACTTATGCACGCATCTAATTAAACAACTCAATAACCATTGTGTAAAGTAATGAAAAAAAATCAACAATAAACAAAAATAAAATTGAGAAAATCAAGCGAAAAATAAAGATCAAGATATCTAACATTGTAACACAGGTAATTTAACCGGTCATGTTTAATAAATTCCTCTATCAAAATAAATTTGTAATAGAAAAACACATAATATATATATATATATAAGAATGCAAGGTTGCACATAACACATAAAATGTATTGAAAAATAATTAAAAAAACAATACAAGACTGCACATATGAAAATGTTTATAAAAAATCAATAGCAAAAAAAAATTAATCTACATAAAATTAAGAAAAAAAACCATGTCAAACCCAAGCACATGAACCCACATGATATTTACAATAAAACCATATGGAAACGACAAAAACACCATGATATACAACCTTGTTTTTGTTGAAATTCAAGGGTAATTTCGTATTTGAACTGTTTCAATAAAAGGAAAAGACGGAGAAGCCCCTCAACACATGCATATTCCCCCCTCAGGGGCATGGCTGTATCTTCATTGTTTTATTTTTATTTTTTTTGAAAAGACAAAAGAAGCCCTCAATCCAAAGATTAAAATTTTGTGCCGTGAAGGGCAAATCAGTATCTATATTGTAGCCTAAAAAACTTGAATGGACTATTTTGTCTCAAATCATTCTTTCAATGCCAAATGTATCTTATGGAAAAGACAATCTTATCCCCAACTGCATGCTTAAAAGGTTTCTTTGGCAATAACAATTCCATCATTACACTGCTCTAATCCACAATAATATGTGTCTAGACAAACAATGAAAGAGACACTGAGCTCTTTTAGTTTTTGTTATAATATAATGCTAAATAATTCCTTATGGCTTGGATTTGTTTTTGTTAGATCTAACTCGCAACATAGTGTGGGCCATAAAACTGTTATACTCTATACTAAAAAAAATGAGAATGACTCAACCTCCTTCATTGTCCAATGTGCCACCTTCCCCTCCCTTTTTATTTTTTTTTTATCTTTTATTCACTTTGCTTTTTATTTCTCTTTCTTTTATTTTTTCTAATTTTATCATTTAATATTGCATTGTATTTAATTTTTTATTGTTTTTTTTTTAATTTAACCCTTCAATATTTGGTTACTTTGAATTGATATTCATAAGTTACTTTCTATGAAATTATCACAATTTAAAATAAACGTTTTAATATTTAGTTTGTGCTTGATTTTGCGAGTATTTATTTTTATTATTATAATTATATAAAAAATAATTTAATAAAAAAGTTATTAAAACCAGTAGAATCAATGACCTAAGTCGTGGGTTTGACGAGTTACGCCACGAACCAAGATTCAATATATCATTATTTTAATATTGAAAAAAATATCTTTATGAAATTTTATTAAAATCAAATCATATTTTTTATTTGTTGTTTAAGTTATACTTAAATTTATTAAGTTGACTTAATCACGTTAAAATAATTTTATATAATTTATTTTTAAATTTGTGCTAAATAAATAAAAAGATAGATAGGTAAATTTGGGTGTCCCTAGCCCTAATCTAGTTTAATAAGAATACCATGTAATTTGTTATGAATTAATATTTTTTTACGTACAATCCGCATGTAGCCAGACAAATAGACTAGCTGTGCCACAACGTAAGTAGTTAAGGGGCAAAACCGACATTAAACCACATAACAAGGGGCAAATCCAGTCATTTCATCTTCCACGCCGCTCGCTCAAGCAAAATCTCTTCGACGCCAACCAAAAATTGACGCAACCCAAAAGCCAACGCCACCTCCACGGGTCCACCAACACCAAACAATTTTTAAATTTCTTTTCATCTGAATAGATCAAAATCTCCCAACCAATAAAAATGAAACCACCAAATTCTTAGTTTTGGTGCCAGCTGAATTTAACTTCGAAATTTTGGGTTTTGAGTGAGGTTGTTTCTTACTTATGGTAATGGAGATTGCATTTGAGTCATCAATTCTGGGTCGACCCATATTCATTTCTGGCACCAAAACCTCTTCTTTCTTGCATTACAATCGGGTTTCGAAGATACCCTTTAAGGTTTCCCAAAAGAGTTATCAATACCCACCTCGTATTTCATCAAAACTTACCGATTTTAGACCTTACTGTAGTTCAATTTTGCCAAGAAATCGTTCAAAATCATCTCGCAATGTTAGCACTGATCTGGGTACTGATCAAAATGTGAACTTGGAGTTAATAAAAGTGTTGTTGAAAAGGGGTGTTGTTTTTGGTGCAATGGTTTGTGGGGTTTTGGTTTTTGGGTGCAGGAGGGTGCTTGCATCTGAGGGTGTGGTTAATGCGGGGTACGGAGTTATTGGGCAGAGTATATTGTTGTTGAGGAATGCTTGGCCTAAAATCTCGCAGCTCCTTAGAGTTTTTAAAGAGCAAGGTTTGATATTGGCTGCGCTTTTGGGACTGTCTGCATTTTTTTCCATGGCTGAGACTTCCATAACCACGTTATGGCCATGGAAGGTATGCATTTCTAGCTCAATAACTTGATTGGTTTTTTGATGTTTAGAATTGTTATTGATGTTAACTGGATGATTTCTATGTTTAAACTGTGCGTTTGTGTTTTGTTATGAGAACAAGTCCTATCACGGTAAAGACACGGGAAATGAAATGATGGCCTTAAGAATGAATTTTACATAAACTTCTTGCATGATAAATGTAACAATTGGTTTAAATAAGCATCAAGTGATTTGTTTGGCATAAGAAGAGTAGCTGCCACATCAGTTTCTCAGATTTTTTTGTGAGTAGCCTTGCTTGAAAAACATGTATGGTTTTGCTGAAGAACTTATAAAAATTAGAAGAAATGATCAGGCTGATTCTTATGACCTCATTTACTGAGTTAATTTATTTTGGTTTATGGAGGGCAGTTTTCGTATTGCCTCTATTGTGTGGCCAAAATAAGAAGGGATGTCACTAAGAAGTCTTAGAAAGTGATGTAGATGGCAAATATAGCCACTTTTATGATTAACTTATCATGCCTACCATCTGTTAGGACGTAGGGGTGTTTGACAACTTGTTGAAGTGAAGAGAGAATCAAGGTTTTCATAGATATAGTGGCAAATATAATATTCTGTCCATGTCTATCCTGACTCTAAATTTGAAAGTATTGTCACTTTGCATTGTTTATCGAACAATATTCTTGATGAAGATGATGATTATCAATAGATTGCAACACCCAAGATAGAGTTTACATTAATCAAATCTATTAGTAGGAATTGACATGTACTTTATATTCAAATTGTAATTCTAACCTGCACTTCTAATTCAATTCCTGTGCTACCATTTTCCAATTACTAGAGGTCTTAAATACTAATATCTTACACTAAGAAATTCTGCTGGCTTCTTATGACCAAGTACACCACCTTTCTCTCACTATTACAGGTGTGAACAATAATTTTTTAATCTAATTTGTCCTCTGACATAAATCTATCAGGTGCGTGAGTTGGCTGAAAAAGAGTCTGATGACGGGGTCTTCAAAATGCTCCGCAGTGATGTTACTCGGTTTCTGACGACTATTCTTATCGGCACAACGTACTACCATTCTAACCATTATTATCATGGCTAGTTCCAGCTATTCTCTTCATGTTGAAAAAAAATAAATTCTCATTCAAGTCTATTTATTCTATCAGTGTCGTTAATATTGGAGCAACTGCATTGGTAACGGAGGCAGCCACAACTATATTTGGTGAAGCTGGTGTTAGTGCAGCCACTGGAGTAATGACTGTATGTATAAGTCCCTCCTATGACGACCCCCCCCCCCCCCCCACACACACACACCCACACCCACACACACACACTCATGTCAATTAGAGTATCTACTGGTCCACCATAATTTTACTTGGTAAGTGGAGTGATGGTGCATAAATTAAATGTACCTGCACTTGCTTGTGTATGGAGTTTCTCTACCTTCTATGTGTCGTGTAAGGTGGTTGAGATGAATGAGGAGGAATTTGAAGGTCAATTAGTGAATAAGAGATTTTGCTATGTCTGGGAGCTTCTACACTGTTCTATGCTTGTTTATGCTCTCAGCACATGTTATTTAATCTTTATTATTAAAACTATAGTTTTAAAAGAGTGAATGACTTGTTGAAAGGAAATTACAAGCTTTGGCCAATTTAGTGGAATGCTAATAAGATATCGAAGGTTTGATGAAGTGATTGGTATTTAGCTTGTTCTTGTAGTTCAACAATATTCGAAGGCATATACACTTGTGCATTGCAAAAATTTCCATTAATCTGTGTTTTTTTTTCTCCTCCTCCTCTTAATGTCACTAGGTTGCCATATTGCTTCTTACTGAGATCACTCCAAAAAGTATAGCTGTACACAATGCCACTGAGGTTGCTAGGTTTGTGGTAAGTGAGCTTATACTATCTTGCTAGAACCTTTCCTACTCTCTTTTCAATTCCTTGCTTTGTGGAGCTATGCAGCTGTTATTTTCTTCAGCTGATCTCACTGCTCTTTTTTTCAAGTGTCTCTGGCTAATGTTGTTTGTAATGCCTCTAGGTTAGGCCAGTGGCGTGGCTTTCTTTAGTATTATATCCTGTTGGAAGAGTTGTCACATATCTGTCAATGGGAATGCTGAAGATGCTTGGTTTAAAAGGAAGAAGGTGAAAATTTAATAACCTTATTTTTTCTTTTTTGTAACTTCCAATTCTTGCATGTTGCCATCATTGTATTTTTCATTGCTCTGTTTCATTTACCTTGCATTATGCGATTTTTGACAAGTTTCATATTTTTCTTTTCAGTTTTTGACTTTTTAACTTAACAACCTAAATGATGTTAACTTCCATTTTAAAGTGAACAGTATTGATAATTCTCATTGTTGGGCATTCTTCTACATTTACAATTGACATTTCATTATCATGTAGAAAGTCAACATATATATATATATATATTTTTTTTTTTTTTTTCCATTTCATTCCTTAGAATGTTTACAATTGCGATATTTTATCCCTCTTGTGATTCAAAATGTTATATAATGATATTTTCCTCTTTTTACCATGAAACAACATTCTAAGAATCTAATTGTTCCATTCATTTACCCTTTTTAGAGTCTGTCACCTCCTCTTTATTTTCAGTTCAATGGTCAGTTTATAAATCCTAGACCATTACATGTTTATCTTCTCTTTCTATTTTCCTCTTATAATGTAATGGCTTTTCCTTCAGATGTTTTAGCATTTCCTCATTTCTTCTCACCTTTTTTGTTTTCTTTTCTTTTTTTAATCAGCGAACCATATGTTACAGAAGATGAGTTGAAGCTGATGTTGCGAGGGGCAGAATTGAGTGGGGCAATTGAGGAGGAGGAACAGGTAATGCAGTGGCTAACTGTGGTTTTATTTCTATGGGTGATTTGAGGGAGCGATTACTATTTTGTTATGATGGAGTTGTACATTAATAAAATTTTTAGATTTAGTGAGAAATAGTGAATCATAGATGACATTACCAGTTACAGGCTCTTTGATGGTAAATTTTCATTAATAAAGCAGCACTAATTATTTTTGAATTAAATTCTAGGTATAGGACACTTTCTTTGCATGAAAGATACAATCAGACCTGAACAGAAAGATTTTTCTATTCTATTGAAGTTCGTCAATGGATAGCACTTCCACTTCTGCCTGATAGCTGCCTGAATTTTTCCATTTTGCTGAAAACCGACTGAAATAAGAGTGTGTTATGACTATCATTTCAGAAACTCTCCCTAGGAACCCATTAAAATGGTTGGATTCTGCAGTTAACAAGCTCATAGTTTTGTTTTAACACAGGATATGATTGAGAATGTGCTAGAGATTAAGGATACACATGTTAGAGAGGTCATGACACCTCTTGTTGATGTAGTTGCAATTGATGCCAGTGGGACTCTTGTGGATTTTCATGAGTCGTGGGTGACTCATCAATATTCAAGGTAAAAATCTGAATACTTGCAGTAAGTTATTTATTTTTTCAGCATGCTAAAAGTTTCATGGACATATTTTGTACTTTGTAGGGTGCCAGTTTTTGAGCAGCGCGTGGATAATATTGTGGGTATTGCCTACGCAATGGATCTGCTGGATTATGTTCAGAAGGTGATGCAATTTGCTCCCATTCCTCCCACTTTAAAAGCGTTGTCACTTTGTTTATTTATTGTATCTAAAAATCTCATGGTGTTCAGAACTATAATCTGTTTGATTTTGAAGGGTGAGCTGCTAGAAAGGACAACTGTGGGAGACATGGCTCACAAACCTACATATTTTGTGCCTGGTAATTATTGAGTTGCATGTCTATTTATGGTTGATCGGTGAAATTCTTAATTATATGCTTTGTGCATGATTGCTTCTGTACTTCGCTATATTAGGGTTGGGTGACGCAACAAATAGCATGGATAAAAGCCAGGGTTCTCAAGCCTTAAGGTTATAGCCCTAAATACTATAGAGGAACAGAGAAAATATTTGGTATTTTATAAAAAGTTTGAATGGTCTAAATGTTCAAAAAAATAAACTAGACATTCCTATTTATACTAGTTCTAGATCTAAAATCCTTTACAGGAAAGAATTTCTAATTAAAACTTACCTAACTAGTATAATTCATCTAGCATTAGGATTTCTAACTAGTGAAATACTAATTAAATTAATAGTCCTAATCTAAATAGGAAAAAGAATCCAAATACAACAAGATAAATAAAGACAATCCCGCATAATAACTTTTAAGTCTTATTTGAAGACCTTTCTGATATCTAATCATCATGAAATTTTAACCCAATAGAAAATAGGACCTTTAAAATCTGTTGTCAAAATTTAGCTTGATCCAATTCGGATTAAAAAATATGCTTGTTTTACCAAACTTCATCTTGGACTCCTAACCATCAATGAAATAATGCAATAAACATTATTAGGCTTGCAATATTGAATAAAGTTCCCTGTGTCAATCTTGAGTTATCTATCGAGTTATCTATATACTTCTGAAAAACTCATCCTCGAGCTATCTATCAAGAATCGAACTCTTTCACTCCAGAGGAACAAATATTTTGAATATAGCATTGTAGCCAACATATTTATAAAGTAGCATGTCTTTGACTTGTGAACTTCATAATTTAATTTATGGTGTGTACATGCTAAAGAAAAATTCATATTTAATGTTATACTTTTCATTCCTATAAAGTCCACTTGTAGTTCATTCACACATTCTTTTTCTTCAAACTTGATCGACTTCTAATACTTCAACCTTTGAATATAAAGAAACTTCAAGATAATCTTTCATAATATCTTTAGGAGAATTGTCATAAATTACCATGTCCTTGTTTGTAAGATCTTCATTCATGATTGAAGATCATTGTTTGCCATTGTTTTCTCCAATTTAAGGTCAAAAGTTTGAAATTGTCAGCATCCATTTTGGTCACGTTATCTTCAACATGATTATATAACTTTGAAAGTTTGGTGATTTGAAATGTTTCTTTCACCAAACTCATCCACATAGACAAGTGGTTGTTTATGTGTAATTTTAGGAATAAGTCCAAAGTAAGGTTGGCCCCGAGGTATATCTCCAAGCACATTCTTCTCCTCTAGGATTCCTATTTGCATCTTCCATTAGCGAAATTAGATCTATTATGGCTTGATCCAAGTGATCAAATCTCTGCTCCCAATGATCTAGTTTCTGCTTATAAGCCCGCACACCACCTTAGAGGGCCTCTACTCATACATTGCGGAATGAGTTGCTACCACTTCGTCCATCAAAGAGGCCAATCTATTTTGATATCCATAGATGTGGCAAATTACGTGATAAAAGCTAAGGTTATCAAGCTCTAAGGTTACAACCTTAATCTCAAATATTTTATTAAAAGTCTGAATAGTCTTAATGTTATAAAAAATAAACTAGGCATTCCTATTTATACTAGTTCTAGACAAAATCCTTTACAGGAAGTGATTTCTAATTAAAACTTACTTAACTAATAGAACATATCCAACATTAAGATTCATAACTAGTAATACTAATTAAATTAAACTAATCTAAATAGGAAAAACAAATTCAAATACAATAAGGTAAATAAAAACAATCCCGCATAGTAATTTTTGAGCCTTATATGAAGACCTTTTTGATTTCTTATCATTATGAAATTTTAACCCAAATGAAAATAAGGCCTTCAAAATATTCTGTCAAAACTTCAGCTTGATTCAACAATTAAATTAAGTTATGCTCATTTTACTAAATTGCATTCTGATCACTTTTTAAACTTCTCAAAACCTAAAAACGTTAACTATTAATGAAGTAATGCAATTAACATTATTAGGCTATAAATATTGAAAAAAGTTCACTGATAAATATTGAGGTTTTGACTTGCTAATTAATAAGCCTAATCACAAGAGATGTTTGGGCCTTAAAAAAAAAGGACAAGTCTAGGCGATCAATTATACTTTTGCTCAATGTTTTTTTTCCCACTCAGGTTTGGTTTTTAATTATTAATATGGCCTAACAATTCTTTTGATTTTTAAACCTCATTTATTTTGGATTATTATTCTAAATTATTTGAAATACTAATGTTCCTTATATCCTCTTATTTATTTGAGATGAAAAACCACTTTTGCGTTTGAAGTTTTCTTTCTTTATCCTATTTCATCATAATGTGTGTCCTCAAAGAATTGAAAAGATGTTCCATGTGTACAATGATCTGAACTAATATGGTATATAAGCATACCCTCTAACATGCTTTAAATTAATCCAAGTGCGCATCCAATCCCCAAACCCTGTACCATGATCCAAATGTTCCATGTTTCTGGTAAATATGCAAATTGCTGGGTTTTTTTTTTTTTTTGCTACAGGAAGACTGCCTTGATATTGCAATTTGCTGTGATGAGTCCATGATCGAGTTTTTGGTATCTTATTGCTAGATATGCTGGCTTTTCCCATAGGTTCTTTATTTCTACATGTCATATTTTTTATATTGGCTCAGACTTGCAACTCTAGAGGTCTGGAAGTGACCTTGATGAGAAGAAAAGGATATTGAATGGCCAAGAGAAGAATGATCAATTTAACTTAAGTTGGTCACAAAGTGGCTAATTTTATCCTTGATCTCTGCTGTCAATAGGTTCAACTAGTTATGAGATGATATGGCATTGGAATGTATAATTTCTTCCTAACTTTGGTGCACTATGGTTAGTTTTATATGGCAATTTGGTTCCTTTACACTGGATAGGGACCCAAAAACAAAAAAGAAAAATGTGTTAGAAAACAGTCAAAGATGGAATTTTTTTTGCCAAGACGCTGACTTAGGCAAAGACAGTATTTGCACTTGCATCAAAGAATCAGAAGCTGATAAATCTAAGGATTGAAGCGATATCAAATATATCCCCAGTGCATCTTTTAATCTGATTCTAATCAATAACTTTATTATGCATCTCTAGTTTTTATTGAAGACGTCAATATTCTTATATATTACCATCAAATTGCTCTAAATATTGCTTGGTAGGTCTAATCTCAATTCACAACCTCTGTAGTTAACAGGTCTACTGATTTTGTCACCCTGTATTATCAGTATTTGCATATGACCGTTTGGCTTCTAAATCCTTGTTTTGCCTTGAAAAAAGTACTGCTGGTTTTTTTTTTTCTCCAGTGTATTGTTGTGATCTGAAGGATTATCAAATATTATAACATATCACTGAAAGGTCACTCTGATGTCTTTTTTTACGTATTGCTTACATCCGTTTTGCAGGTTTGACTTTTAAGCTTTACTGAATACAATTATGTTGACCTATATTGTACTTACAATTATGTTATTCATTTTGCAGATTCAATGTCAGTCTGGAATCTTCTTAGAGAGTTCCGCATCAGAAAGGTTCACATGGCTGTTGTTCTTAATGAATATGGTGGAACAGTAGGAGTATGTACAAAACCTCAAGTCTCTATTCTGTTTAATTTTACAAAGTCTCTTGCCTTTGTGTGTTTAAAAGGATTGCATGGCCACTAAATGTTTTAGAAAACACAATGTGCTCATTCAGGCTGGCTATTCATAGTAATCCTTTCTTCGCATAATAAATGGCCACATGTTAGAAAACACATTTTAAAATATTCACAATTTATAATTATAATACAAATTAGAAATATTTTTTTTTCTCGGCTTGTATATGATATAAAATGGGGCATTTGTTTTGCATAAAATATTTTCTATTCATAAAATGTTCTACATGTAAAATGTTTTTCACTAACAAATTTTATGGTGTTTGGTAAGCAATGATGTGAAAAGTACGATGTGACAATAATAAAAGAGAATTTGTGAAATGTTTTCCTGAGCTCTTTCACTAAGAGAATTACAATATATATACACTAAGAATGATCAAATCCCTTAATTCTAGGGTCTTATATAGTAAACATAATCAGATCCCTTAATCCTAGGCCTATTATAGGAAGGATTACAGTAAGAATATATAGAACAACAATGAAAATCTTAGAGAGATAATCAAGGGATATACAACTATAAAAGAAACTAAATAAGGAAAGAAGAATATATTGACACCCCCCCTCAAATTGATGCGGGTAAGTCTATCAACATCAATTTGCTACTGAGAAACTTGTGTTGTTGGCGTGTCAAAGCTTTTGTAAAGACATCAACTATTTGAAGATCAGTAATAAGACGAGGAAGAGTGATAACACCTCGAGTAAAGGCCTCCCTAATGTAATGACAGTCCACCTCTATGTGCTTTATGCATTCATGATATACCGGATTCACAGCTATTTGAATGGCACTAGTATTATCACCATGAAGTGGAGTAGGATCAGTTGGAGGAAATCCAAGTTCAGAAATAAGACCATGTAACCACATAATTTCAGATTGAGCTGCAGACATGGCTCTATACTCCGCCTCCGTAGAAGATTTAGAGATACAGTCTTGCTTTTTACACTTCCAAGAAATCAAGGCATCCCAAAAAAAAAATGCACCAGCCTGTGGTAGACTTCCTGGTATCTGGGCAGCCAGCCTCATCTGCATCACTATATGCAGTCAAATGAAGAGTAGAATGTGTAGGAAAAAACAACCCTCGAGTAGATGACCCAATTAAGTATCTAATAATACGACGAACTGCAGCAAGATGAAGATGTCGAGGTGATTGCATAAATTTGCTAACTATACGGACAACGTATGAGATATTGGGCCTTGTAATTGTTAGGTAGATAAGACTACCAACAAGTTGCCTATATAAAAAAGGATCAGGCAAATGCTCGCCTTCATCTCTTAAGTATTTCACATTCACCACCAACAACAGTAGCATCCTTTAAACCAGCTAGCGCAATGAGATCTTGCATATATTTATGTTGATTTAAGAACAAACCATGATCTCTAGAGTGAACTTCCAGCCCTAAAAAACATGTGAGATGCCCAAGATCTTTAATTTGAAATGTACTAAGCAACATATGTTGAAGCTTAGTGATCAGCCCATTGTCATTACTAGTGATGATAATATCATCAACATAGACTAAGAGAAAGACCATACCAGTGGTTGTCTTGTAAAAGAAGAGTGATGAATCATATTGACTTTGTGTGAAAGAGAAGGTGAGAAGAGTGCTACGAAACTTCTCAAACCAGGCTCTAGGTGCCTGCTTCAACCCATACAAAGAGCGTCTTAGCTTGCGAACTTCATCAAAAGCTGTCGTGGACATACCAGGTGGAAGTTTCATATAAATCTCTTCCTTAAGGTTCCCATTCAAGAAGGCATTTTTTACATCCATCTGATGTAAATGCCAAGCTTTAGAGGCTGCAATAGCAAGAATTGTTCTCACCGTGGTCATCTTAGCAACTGGTGCGAATGTTTCTTCATAGTTGAGGCCATATTCTTGTTTATTGCCAAGAGCAACCAAGCGAGCTTTGTATCTATCTAAAGAGCCATCAGACTTGAGTTTCACAGTATAGACCCACTTACTACTAATGGGCTTAACATGTGGAGGACAAGAAACAATGTCCCAAGTATGATTTGCCTGAAGTGCTTGAAGTTCTGCTTCCATTGCTTGTTGCCAACACTCATGTTCTATAGCCTGTTTATAACAAGTGGGAATGGAAATAGAAGACAAAGTAGTAGACATAGCCACAGGGGTTGAAAGACCATACTGTTCAGGAGGTTTGTGAGGTCTAGAACTTCTACGAAGAGGAGGTGGATCATAGGAATTGGTTAGAACAGGATTAGATGCCGCAGGAAGATGTGGAGGAACCTCAGTGAAACATGTAGAAGGATCAGATGCAAGAGGAGTGCGTCTACAATAAACATAACCTAGTGTAAACTTTTGTATTGGTGTTGGCGACTCAGGAAAATGTGGTAAAACAGATAGAGAAGGAAATTCTGAAGTCTGATGTGTGCGAAAGAAGGGCTGATTTAAAAAAATAATGACATTCCTAGAGACACGAGTTCGACGGGCATGTGGATCATAGCAAAGAAATCCTTTTTGGGTTACAGCATATCCTAAGAAAGCACACTTGACAGATTGGGCAGTAAGTTTATTTCTCTCATGTGCAGGAAGGTGAACAAAACAAACACATCCAAAAATATGAAGATTGGAATAATTTGGTGCATGTCCAAACAAGCGAAAGTAGGGAGAATCATTGTTTAAGTTTGGAGATGGTAATCTAGTAATCAAATAAACAGTAGTAGACAAAGCTTCACACCAAAAATGAGAAGGAACACAGGACTCAATTAGAAGAGTTCGAACAACATCAAAAAGATGATGATTCTTTCTTTCAGCCACACCGTTTTGTTGTAGGGTGAAAGGACAAGAACGTTGTGACATGATCCCATGACTTTGAAGAAAAAATTGAAATTCATTTGACATATATTCACCACCTGAATCAGATTGCAAAATTTTGATTTTGGCAGAAAATTGTGTTTCAACTAAGGCAAAAAGAGCTTTAAACATAGAGAATACCTCACTTTTAGACCGAAGAAAATATACCCAAGTAAAGCGAGTGAAATCATCGATAAAGGTAACAAAATATCTGTAATGTTTATGAGAAATTACAGGTGCAATACCCCATACATCAGTATGTACGAGTTCAAAAGGTTTGGTGGTGCGGGTTTTATGCAATGGAAAAGAAAGCGTTTTGCTTTTACCAAGTTTGCAAGATGCACAATCAACAATATTATTATTAGAAGAAGTCAAATTTTTATTTCCAAGTAAACCAGATTTAAGCAAGACTCGAAGTACATGAGAATTAGGGTGTCCTAAACGTCTAAGCCACACCTGATTATCACATTGAACAACATTATAAGCAACATAATTTGACACAGGAGAGGGAGATAGAAGCAAAGGAAATAGACGTCCCACTTTAGGTCCCTTCGCAATCATCTTCCCGGACACTTGATCCTGCACAAGATAACTAGAATTTAAAAAATGAACATCACAATTGTTGTCAACTAAATTGCCAATAGATATAAGATTAGTGGACAGCTTAGGAGACACAAAAACAGTATTCAAAAAGGCTGAAATATCACCAACAACTATGATAGGCAAGGGATTACCATCGGCAGTACGAATCTGAAGATCTCCTTTAAATTTTTGAACATTATTTAAAGGTAAGGCAATGTTGGTCATGTGATTGGAAGCATGAATATCAAAATACCAAGGCTTAGGAATAGAATTTTTGTTACCTTAAAGGCCTAAAGTAGAAAGGACAGAAACTATCATTTGTTGGACCATTGTAGGAGTAATAGAAGACTAACCAGTACTAGGAGCATTCGAGGGACCAACCAAGACATTATAGGCAGTTTCAGATTTCTTTGGAGGCCGGATGGAACAATCTTTGATGATATGCCCTGTTTTCTTACAATAATTGCAGAATTGTTTACTAAAATTAGTGGTAATGTGCCCAAATCCTTTGCAACTATAGCACTGGATACTAGTCATATCTCTGCCTCCTTTAGACCTCCCTTGAGCAGCGTTGGCAACAGAAATTGGAGTAGAATTTTGAGCTTTCTGCTCCAAGACAGCCTGTGTAACAATCCGTTGTTCTTCCCTGAGAAGCTCTCCTACACAAATATCCAATAAAGGAACTGGTTCTCTATTCATCAGGTTGGACCTGATTGCTTCAAATTCCCCCCTTAACTTCATTAAAAACTGGTTATGCTTGCTAGTCTCATGCACACTTTGGATAGCAATGAGTCCTTCAGGAGGTACACTTGCATACACAATATCAGTGTACTCAGCCCAAAGATTTGCAAAGGAAGAATAAAACTCTTGTATTGACATACTGCCTTGATTGAGTTGACCCAACTCGAGTTCCAATTGGAACCTTCGTGCTGTATTGCTTTGGTTGTAAATGTTCTTCAGGTGATCCCACATTTCTCTAGAGGACTTATAAGGCTTGAGAGTGAGAAGTATTGAGGTTTCCATACTTCCAAGGATCCAAGACATAATCTGAGCATCCTTCACCTCCCATTTCACATATTTCTCCTTCTCCTTCTCGCTGTTAGGTGCAGAATCTGTCCCAGCAATATGACCCCATAATTCCTTTCCCTTGACAAAAACTGAAATTAGAATGCCCAGGCAGAATAGTTCTTGCCATTAAATCAACAAGAAAATGTTCAGATTGTTTCAAAAACATGATTTAACCAGAAACAAGAACTAAGAGATCAGGTCCAAGAAAAACAGAATAGAAGAACACGAGAAAAAAGGGAACAAAACACTAAGATCTTGGAGCTAGACAAGGAACTAGACACAAGATGAAGTGATTTCAGAGTTTTGGCACAGATACCATGACATAATAATAAAAGAGAATTTCTGAAATGTTTTCCTAAGCTCTTTCACTAAGAGAATTACATTATATATACATCAAGAATGATCAAATCCCTTAATTCTAGGGTCTAATATAGTAAACATAATCAGATCCCCTAATCCCAGGCCTATTATAGAAAGGATTACAGCAAGAATATATAGAGCAATAATGAAAATCTTAAAGAGATAATCAAGGGATATACAGCTATGAAAGAAATTAAATAAGGAAAGAAGAATATATTGACACGATGGTGGTGGTGAAGGTTTTGGTGGTAGTGGCAGTAACGATGATGAATGTGGGATAGGGGTGGTAGATGATATCATGAGTTAGATTACTATCTATAAAATATTCTTTCAAAACTTTATGAGTATTTTTTAACAAATGAATGAAGTTATAGGTTGAATATAAAATATTTTGTGTTGACCAAATTTCTTGTAAATATTTTACGCAAAACAAACATAACAAAATTAGAAAAACATTTTCTTGTAAAAAATTTTATGCAAAAGAAACGTCCCCTAAAAAATAATTTTTAATTTTTAAATTGTGTTTTTTAACATGTAATGACCACTTATTTGGGACTGAGGGAGTAATTATTAGGTTCTTTATGTGGTAATTTTTCTTTTGGTAGAATACAGGGCTGTAGGTCCAAAAACATTAAAGATTGCATAGATACTAGATTGTATGTGGTAATTTGAAAGTTATAATTTTGAGGGATTCTTTATGAAATACAAGAAGCTGCAATTTTGGTCCCAATTCTTTCAGGAATTTGATTTTTGAGGGATATATATGTTAGGAGAAATATGCTTTCATGCTTATGGCCCCAAAAAACTGAACAAGAAACAGCTTGGAACTAGCAAGGTTATTCAAATAGCACATGCTCTCTCTCTCTCTCTCTCTCTTCTTTTTTGGGGTTGGGTATATCCAAACTTACGACAGGCATTTGTTGACCCTTTTGAACATTGAAATACCATATCATAGTCAAATCAAAATGCAAAATGCTAGAAAACCAAATGAATCTTGATCCATGAGAAGCATTGAAAGTCACTGATCTGGTTGTATTTTCAACCTGACAATTTTTTAAGACATGGTTTGTAATGTCTGTTAAACATGGCAAACTATACACATTAGCTCTTCTTTAGTTGAACACCCAACTGAACTCTCATATCTTTTGTTTATTTCCTGTTTGTTGAAGTTTCAAATATATGTAATGCTCGATATGCTCATAATGTATTCAATTTGATGTCAATATAATACTAGTTTACTCTTTTTGTGTGAACAAAGCAGATAGTAACCCTGGAAGATGTTGTCGAAGAGATTGTAGGTGAAATCTTCGACGAAAATGATTCAAAAGTAAGCTGAAAATTAAAAAAAAAAATGCATCTTTAATAACTTCCTATAACATGTTCATTTCTTTTTCTCAGTGGTTGTGTTCATGTTTCTTATAGATAGATTTCCTTGTGAGATCAGAAATTTATTGTAACATTATTGGAATGGCCACTGAAATTTGGTATAATTCTTTTCTGTGTAATGTAATTTTACTTTGATGGCTGAAATAGACAAGAGTTAGTTCTGTTGATGTATCTTCTGTCTTTGTTAGCTGTTTTCTGTGCTATCTATTCTAAGGCCCGGATCTCCTCTCACTGAGAGCTTCTAATAAGGCCTAAAATTAACATCTGCTAGATGTTTCCTGTCTAACTTTGTAGTTTGCAACATAGAGTTGTGCAGCAAGAGTAACATTCCCCCTTTTCAGCCTTTAATGGTTGAATTATGCCCAAAATTGTTCTTTTCCTGGGATGCTGATTAATGAATTGCACAGGGCATATAAATAAACAAGCAAGCAAATAAATAAAACGCAAGCTACCAGTGAGCAGATAAAACGAAACCGTCTTTCTTTTATTTTGTGAAAATCATAATGGTCCTAGAAGAAATATTTCTTGTCTTGATTTGTTGATGATACATGGCAACCTGAATTCCTTGTAAATGAGTCCTTCTGGATGTTTCATCAGATTCTATGCATGTTCAAAACTTGACTGCTTAGAAACGGGGAAAAGTTACCAATACAATTATGTGATGATGAAAAACTTAGGAAGTTTTGATATGAGCCCCAATGCAACAGTTCTAGTGGACTTTTTATGGATCTGTCTGTAAACTGAAGATGTCTTGTGGAGATTGTGATGTGTATTAAAGCTGTCTTTGACTGTGATGATTTAGTTTACGCGCACGCGCACAAAGTATCACAGTAATTCATAGGTTTAGGGTACTGGCATCACCTGCAATGTACCAGTACTAGGTTGAGCATTGCCCTGCCATGGACTGATTTATTCTACATCCCAGGGTGTATCTACTGGTAATCTGAACATCAGATTTACTGTTACCAGTTACTGAAACATAATTTTGATAATTGAAGTCAAAGGTAGATTTCTTGTATGGCAAATAAAGTATGAGACGTTATGATGATAAATAAATAAAATTCAATGCAGTTTTGATCTGAATACATGTCATTATAATGTAGTTGCATTTACCATCAGTCTACTTAACTATGAGGTTGATATTATTCTCATGAACCAGCACAACAAGAAATGGTAGATAATGTTGGAAACTGAAGATACCAGTAGCACTTCTGTATGCATCTATGATTGGTGCCGGTGTGAAGGCAGATATTTGGCACCTTATTTTACTGATGTACTGCCTCTTGTTTGGCAGGAAGAGATTGAGAAGAAAACCGGCTACATTGTGATGCGAGCAGAGGGAATATACGACGTTGATGCAAACACATCTATTGATCAACTCTCTGAGGATCTAAATGTCAAAATGCCAGAGGTATAATTTAATTGTTGGTTTGAGATTGAGCAGTACATTATTATGTTAATGTTTAAGTACCTAAAGAAATGATGCCTGGTATGCTATGGAAGCACAAATACTTCATAATCTCTCCTTGATCATACGAGGCTTGTCCTTGTGCTCTAACTTGCCTGCTAAAACTTGATGTGTATATATATAAGATTATTTTCCTTTGGTTTTTGGATATTCAGATATACTTGGTGTGAATGCTTGGAGATATACTTAGGATATGCCCAATATATTTCAAATATTTCATGTTGCATGTAATTTGAATTTTTTTATCAGCTAACAGTTGGAAAGGGTAGGCATTTGTTAATTATTATTTTTGTTGATATCTATATTTTCTTTGTTGGAGATGCATATTATTTGAAGGTAATTTGAAAAGGCTTAGTAACTAGCGTTGATTTTTTGCAAATATCATAGTGGTAGCAGAATGTTTTAGTTTTCTATTACCAACTTGAATTTTCCATGATAGAACTTCCAGAAAGATGAGAAGTGTTGTCCACATTCCACTCTAACCTCTTGCAATATAATAAATTTCCTTATCTTATTTGTAAAATATATTTTACTTGTCAATAATCTTCATCTATGCATGATTTGTTATTTAGTTGTCAAATTAATTATGTTAGTGCATGCATGATTTTTTTGAACAAGAATGTATTCCCCTTGTATGATCCCATATTTAGAATTTCCATAATCATAACTGGTATGTAGATTGCTTGAGAGCTCATGTCATGAGAAAATATAGTACAGTATGAAAGTGGCATTGCTTCAATGATCTCCCAAATAGAAAATGAAATAGTTATCTGAAGGATGTATCCCGTTGTATTATATATTTATATCGTATAATTTGTAGAATTAATCCCGTATACAATTTCTAGGATTAATAACTGGTATACTGAGCATTGCCTAAGAGCTCATGTCATGAAAAAGCTAGTACTGTAAAAAATGTGTCATTGCTTGAATGATCTTTCAAATAGAAAATAAATAGTGTCTGTTTAACTCAGGAAAAAGAGCCCTAACCTGCAACTTTTACAGGGTGGAAATCTATAGCTATTGCTGTTTTCTTGGTTTGTTACCTATGAATACCTGCTCTATATTTGTTTGGAAATGTAGTCTATTGTATGACGATCTTGACCACTTATCAGACAAATACTTGGACTCACTGTTTGAGGATGGGTTGTCGCATACTTAAATTAGGTATCGTGTTCATCAGCATACCATTAGTTGAGGAATCTATACATAATCCAGTTTCTCTACTGATTACAATTTCTCTTCAGCATGTTGCCCATGGTTTCTTCATGAGAGCTTGATATGTTTTAGGAGATCTCTTTGCTCTATTGTTGAAATGATAATATTACTAGATTGTATGTTCTAAACATGAGTTCATTAATTCATAAATCTGGGTTTTCATTTATCTTCTCTTTCTTTTCTGCAGGGCCATCAGTACGAGACAGTTTCGGGTTTTATATGCGAGGCATTTGGATATATCCCAAGGACAGGTGAGACCATTAATGTGGTGCTTGAAAAGGAAACTCAAGAAGATGTGGATGAGCATACTGAAGGCAAGTCTGACAGACAAGAACTAAAGGAAAAGCATCAAATATATAAACTTGAGGTCAGATTTGGATTCCATGCAATTTGTCTTTTCTGTGAAAGCTACAGTGCATAAACTAGTGTTTATAGATTTATTTGTTATATGCATCAAATAACGATTCAATTTCTTAATTTAATGTATAAAAAGTTGTGGGCAGCAACTACTGCTTTTGTAGCTTTTCAACTTAAGCTTATTCCACCTGATCAAGTTTGTTAGCTATCTTGCATTGTGAACCCCCACTCCAGCTTAGCATAAAAGCTTGACATAATCTCTCTTACAACAGGCTTATCCCTTGTTGTCATTGAATATCATTTTCTGGTTTTACAAGTGTCACAGCGAGATTCAAAATTGATATCCAGAATTAAAAAAAGAAAACCTAACAATCTCTAGAGATGACATTTCCTCTTACTGCTGCAATTCGAGTTGCTTGCTATATGAAAGCTACTCGACAATGCTGGATGGGAGTTCATAATTGTTACAGAAAAAGCAATTTAAGTGTCTGCTGATCATTTTAATGTTAACTTTTCTTGGATGAGAAATTCATGGTTTCCTTGCTGTTAGTTAAATTACTTTCTTGAATTTCACTTCAGTGTTTGGTATATCTGTTGGATTGATGAGGTACAGTTTTTGTTATAGTTGGACTAGAGATATACAAAATTTCCACAGTTGCAGCAGCCATAATTTGTTTTTCAGGAGCTACGAATGATAGCATTTGTTAATTTTATATGTTGTTGCTTGTTTTCTCTAAATTTGACAACATTGATGCCAACGAAGGCTATACTTTGATTAGCTATTATATCATTTACTGAACAATACCCTTGACGTGTCCTTGTTGCAGATATTAGCTGGAAATGCCAGAAAGGTCAGTGCTGTTCGGTTTGAACGGATAAACAATGGTGAGGCACTATTGGAGGCCAACGAAGTAACTCGCTTGGTACCCAGGATCATGAAGAGAAAATGGAGCAGTGATGAAGAGCCCGATGGTAGTGATTATGATGAAGATGATGAAGATTCATTCCAGAAGAGACCAGAGCATAGTCTTTCCGATTCGAATGTAATTGCTGAACATGAAGAGGACAATGAGAGTCCCAGTGGACAGTAGTTTACATCTTTTTTTTTCCTCTCTGATTTTTACAGCTCCATGAAATGGTTTGAGAAACAGAACAGGGAAACAAGAGATACTAACATTGTAAAATTTTTTCACAGATGAAGTGAGGTATCTACATCTGATTCATCAAAGTTATAAGTTAGATTCATGACACTGTCTGTGGAGCATAAATTGGCCACAACTGGAGTCGTGTTGACCAGGAGATCATTATGCTCGGTCTGCATGGTTGGCTGGAAGGAAAGAGAGGCTTGGATTGGCTGCCTAGGTGGAAGGGTTAACTCAGAGTGTAACAACTTTGATGACTCATAGGCCATGGCTGACTGGACATGGTCTGCTTCGGAGAACAACTTTAAGAGTTCCCTCTGCTGCCTCATTTCCTTTGCTCTCTCTAACTGTCTGAATCTCTCCTGCAATAGAGCAATTGAGGAATGAATGATGGCGGGATCACAGCTTTGCCTGCCCATTGAAGGTTAACTAGTAATCTCTTGATGAGAAAGTGCTGTTGTGAGGTCGTGGGAATTTTCTAATCCTATTTATAGAGCATGTGTGTGTGTGTTTTAAGATTATGATGCATTTAACATGAGCCTTTAAAAGAGATTCTTACTGACGTAAAAGGAGTAGCAGCGTCGGCAGTTGAGCTACAAAGTCCAACAAGACAGTGCTATGTGGCTAACCTAAGAAGTCTGGATTGGTAGAGTTGAAAGGTGGCAAAAGCACTTCTTGTGGAGAAAGGGCTGGGAAAAAAATCCAAATGATGATGGATGGTAGTCTTTGGAAAGGCTTTTGTAGTGGGAATAAAAGGGTGGGTGATACAGTGTCGGCTTGCCTCGACGAGAGCTGCTATGGCCTTGGAGAAAATGCCGCCTCCTTTGGGGGGATCTTTGTAGCTCTGAACATTCTGTTTTCAACTTTTTGAGGTGCAGAAGGAAAGTGAAAGCACAGGACAGTGTTTGCCGCATGGAATAGCTTTTGACGTTGATGCTATCTTGATTGATTGAAGCCTTTTATTGGAAGGAGCGAAAGTAGACCCACCGAGAGCGGTATGCAAAACCTCCATTTCGAGTTTTGTTTTTTATAAAAGAAATAATACATGTCCAAAAAAAAAAAAAAGACTCGACCATAAAAAATAATTAAAAAAATAGTCTGTTTTCAATAATATATATATTTTTAATCAATTCTCTATAATTGGTTTTTTTAAAAAAAAAAAATTAGTTATCAAAACAACTGATTATAATATTTTATTCTAATGTTTTTTATAATTATTAATTAATATAAAGAATCCTATTGAAATTTAAATTGATTATAATATTTAATTTGATGACAGTTAATTATTTTCATGGATAATTATCATAATTATTAATTTGAATATGACGAATCATTTTTATTAATAATTATTGAGAATCAAATGATAATAGTAAATAAGATATTTTGATTTGTAGAGAATAAATATTATTTAAAGTTACTTTTAAAAAATCTCCTCTGTTTCAATAATTCTCCTTATTTCTGTCTTGTCTTGTTGGATCCTTTTCCATAATAAATCAAACCGACCCGTATTTCCGGTTTTGAACTCATTATTGGATAAGTGGGCTCATTTTTTTAGGAATAGCCTGCTTTTTAGTCTATTATAGCTAGGTAGACCACTTCCGTTTATTAGAATTATTTTTCTTTGAAAATATATTAAAATTTTTAATTTTTAAAAATTTATTTTAATATTAATACATCAAAATGATAAAAAAATTCAAAAATAATAATTTAAAGCTAGAAAAAAAAAATCCTTAAAAGTCTCATTCTCCCCCATATAAATCATCATCATCATCGAGCAAGATAAGCTCCCAACAGCCATCCACTTTCGAAGGATCTTAGAAAGCTCAGGATGATAACCATCTAAGTGGTAGTCTAGTGATAAAAATTTGGGATCAGGAGGTTTGCTTCCTCTGTGGTCTCAGGTTTGAACCCTGTGGTTGCTCATATGATGACCACTAGAGGTTTACATGGTCGTTAACTTCAGGACCCGTAGGATTAGTCGAGATACGCGCAAGCTGACCCGGACATCCACGTTAAACTAAAAAAAAAAAAGCTAAGCTAACCATCTATGGGCATATATATATATATATACACGAGGGCAGTTTGATTTTGTTAAAATACAAAAATTATTTTGACAAAGAATTTGATCTGCAATTCATGATAATGACCCATTAGTGCACATTGATGAACTCCTCTTACACCGCCATCTCCAGTATCTACAAATGCTATAATGAATAAGTAAAACTAGACATTGAAGCTCTATGTGATCGTACAAAAGCCTTAAGAAATCTATTTTGAAAAAGAAATAATAAGTCTCTGAATCGATTTCCTAGCATATATTTTTTAAGAAGAAAAAGTTATTGATACGTTCATTTTTAAAAGGAAAATGACTTTATCGAAATTTTAACTAACAAATAATTTCATCTTTTGAAATTTTTTTTCCAAAAAAATTCAATTTATTTTGTACTCTCTAAAATATCTTTTTAAATAAAAAATCTACATTTAATACTAATTACCCTACCTTCCATGAGAGAACTCACTAGATTGGGTCTGTTGGTATTTACTATGTTGAGTTGTTTTTTATTTTATTATTATTATTATTAATATGGGTGTCTGACCAGCTTGCGTACATCTCGACTAATCTCACGAGTTCTGATATTAACAACCATGTAAATCTTCAGTTACCTTAAAATTTATATAACTCAAACTAGTGACGTGTAGGGAGTAAACTTAGAGCTACTATATTATGTTGTTTTTATTGTGTTATGCAGCACTATATTGTTTAGAGTTGTGCTACACTACGGTAGGTCTTTTAGTATTGTTTTGCAGGGTAAAAGTCGTATTGGTAACTAGTTATAGTTATTGTGTTGTGATTGTAAATATTTAAAATAGCTAAATAGTATTTGGTTAAATTCTATAAAATGATAAATAAGGACAATAGCATACTAAAAATATTTTAATATAAATATTTTATTTATATTAAATTACAGGAAAAAATTACCTCAAACATTCTATGTTTTGAGCATGGTAACACTTTCCCTCAATATTTTAAAAAAAAAATAACATTACTAAGCGCAAGAATTTTACGAACTCAGTTAATAAAAAAATATTATTTCCTCTCCTTTTGTTTATATAGTTGTTACACACGTGCGTCATTTCAGAAGGCTTGATTGGTCAATGCATGAGCCACACGCGTGCCACGTGGTCTAGTAAGATATTCCAAATAATAGTAAGAAATAAATAATTAAAAAGGAAATATAAGAAAATAATTTATGCGTTCGAATTTATAATTAGACGTCATCCAATTTTTTTTAGATGTAATATAATAATTTAAGATGGGTCAACAATCAAAGCTTATTGAGTAAGGGTGACGGCCTACTAACCAAATTAAATGGGCCAAAGACCAATCCAATAGTTATCATCCTCATGGGCCCAGCAGACCAACACACCATCACCACAGCGTCTCCAACAAACCACTGCCCAAAACAGCTGCTCTCTCTCCCCCTCTCCAGCACAACCCCTTGCCACAGCGCCAACACGCCGAGAAAGCCAGTCCTTCACCACACCAAGACCCAACAGCAGCAACGAGCAACTGTCCAGTAACTCAGCAGCCTCCACAACCATACACAACCCGGAAATACTCAACATAGTCCACACGCGCCTCCAACCCGCCGCCCGTGTACCACACTGCCCACCCTGGTTCCAGCGTATCCCGAAGGGTATTTCTTCCCCATGCGCATTTTACAGCTTATTTCGCATATTGTATATATATATATATATATATATGTTTGTATTCATAATTGAAGTGTTGGGGTTAAAGACCGGAGGTATGATGCCTCCGGAGAATATTTGAGGTGAAATAAGGATGATATTGTTTGAATGGTTTATCCAAGACGTATCGGTGTGGTTTTGTTTTGTTGCGAATATGCATGTTTCGGTGTGATTTTGTGTTTCTTGCGAATATGCATGCTCTAGGCTACGAGAGCCCGATGCAGAACTTTTGAACCACACTATCAATTTCCTTCTTTTTCATGCCTACACCACCCGCGAACCATAAAAGCTTCCACACTTGCTAAAACCCTCTCCCTCGTCATCTATTTTCGGAGCACACCAAACTACTCCTTTCTTTAATTACATTAGTTAATTGATTGACAGGAGATAGCAATGAGGGAATTAGTGACGGTTCAAGTTGGAGGTTTTGCAAATTTTGTAGGCTCTCATTTCTGGAACTTCCAGGTAATCTACCTTCCTTCTTCTTCTTCTTTTCCTTCAACTAAACTTTATTTTTTAGTTTACGATGCTTAATCGTTTTTTTTATGTTAAAAAGGATGAGTTGCTTGGATTAGCTGGGGATCCTGACAGTGATCCAGTTTTCAAAAACCAAAGTCAGTACCTCAATATGGACACTCTCTACCGCACTGGCGAAACAAACCAAGTAATTTTTTTTCCATATAATTTCTTCTATTTTTTGCAAATTTGTGCCATTTAAATTGGTTATAGAAATATATTGGTAATGGTATTATTGCGTAAAAATGTGCAGGGTGTTCAGACTTATACTCCTCGCTTACTTTCAATAGACTACCAAGGTACTTCTTAATTTTTGTTCAAAATTAACAAGTAGTAGTGGTAGTAAATTTTCCTTACCGACATTTCGCTAGTGCAGTGCAGAGTTCTTTAGTGTAGATAGTTTATACAGTTAGGATCTGAATTATATATATCCTTTGCGTGTTTGGGTAAGTGTTTGTTTATTGTGACTCTAATTAACAAAGAAGCTTCTGTCATCTGGTCTGATTAATTGGTATTGAGCAAAATTTATTTAGCTGGATTCTTTGACATTGCAGGGTCTCTTGGATCTATGAGTTCACGTGGTACGTTGTATAACGAGAGCTCATCAGCACCTTCAAATGTCTGCACATGGTGAGACTTGTAATGTTTGATTTACAAATTAAGAATAAAATGCGTTGTCTTATAATTCCGCGTCTCTAATTAAAGACTAAAATTTTTAATAATAATATGTTTATGTTTTGGGTAGATGGCTTTGTTGGTGATTCTGTCTTGTTTATTTTCTTTAGAAGTGGCACCTACGGCTTCAGTCTAAAACTTTATAATAAAAGTGACGTTATCAAATTTGCATTATGTTCAACTAGGATGTCTGTCATGGGAATTTTTATTAACCACTGTTCGTTCTGTACTGTGAATTGTTTGTTAACAAGTTGAGTTGGTAATCAAATGAGATTGCATAACTTTATTTCCATTATGATCTCTTTGTGCAGTGACCATCACTCAAATGCAAGTGAAGTGAACTTCAAAATTCTGATTGGTATTAACATGCTTATATTTTATGCACCGTTTACTCTCAGTCCTACTGGAATGAGAAATGCATTCTTTGTCTTATCATCAGGTTTGTTGAAGATTAAGATTCAAAATGATTATTTCATCATAAAGATCCTTTCAAGTAGAATATAGATCTACTGTCCCTCAATTAGGAGCTAGTTTGAAACGATGGATTAAGTACTTTTAAGAAATGTGTTGAAGCTAGTTCAGATGCTCCTTTGCTGTTTTTTATAATTGAAGTTGCATCACCTTTAGGGTTTCTCCTTCTTTATTTTTCCCCCCCTTAAGTTTATGGTTCTTAACACTTGTCAGAAGAGAAGGGCTAAAATTTTAGTTAGTTGTTGTCGGAAAACTTTTAAATTTTGGAAAAACTACGTGAATTGCCAAGCCATTTATTGCCTGAGATTTCTACAGTGAGAGTTTTAGAACATTTGTTTATCTAAGGATATCATGCAGGACTAGTAATGTTTCAACTCATGCATCTGAGCCTTTAAAGAAGAATTTGTTCTTGCAAAGTTTGTACGAGGAAGAGCTGGAGAACTTGAGGCTCTCAAAAGGTATAAGCAATGGGAAGAATGATAATCCAAGAGAAATACAAAATCAGGACATAGTTGATTGTTTAGAAAGTGATGTCCAGTATTGGACAGATTTCTCAAAAGTACACTACCATCCCCAAAGTTTATACGAGTTAAATGGATTATGGATGAATAATGTGGAATTTGACAATTATGGAATTGGAAGGGATATTTTTTCTGGGGGTCTACGAGGAGAAGAAATAAGTGAGAGGCTTCGGTTTTTCATAGAAGAGTGCGACCACATTCAGGTAAATTTCCTTGCAAGGAGTTTTGATCTGTATTATGTTCTTCAATTCCATCTGAACTTAAAAGTATTCTTTGTTTTTCTTACATTATTTTTGAAAAAAAAATGATTTTAACGTAGTTTATTGTCCTGGCTCTCGAGAAGTTTGGGATGCTTGCTGAGTCTTCCAAAGCCTCCGCTTAAACATTAACACTGCCATACGAGTTTTGATTTGATTTATGTCACTGTGCCTTGATGCGAAATCTTTGTTTATCTTAACAGGGATTTCAATTCATTGTTGATGACTCAGGAGGTTTCTCTGCTATAGCTGCAGACTTTTTGGAGAGTATTGCAGATGAATATACAAATACACCAGTTTTACTTTATACTGTGAGGGGTCCTGGTTCTCACATGAACCTGACTAGCCAAAAACAAAGACTTTCCAGGAGCATTCACGATGCACTTTCTTTTTCAAGACTGTCATCCTTCTGTAAATTGATTGTGCCAGTTGGTTTACCCTTGCTAAGTACAAGTAAGCATAATTGTATTTACATATTCTCTTGACATTATCTATATGTGATGCTCTGTTTTGGTTTCTTTTTGATGCTTTGTTTTATATCTTGAATCTGAAGAATTATCTTTTTGAGTTATTTACTTCTGTTTTTCTGTTTTTTGGATAATCTACTCTTGATGTTGAAGGTAAAGCTTCCATGCACCTTTGCATTAAAGATGAGATGCCCTACCACAGCAGTGCAGTGTATGCCGCTGCTCTACACTCTATTAGTGTCCCTTTCCGAATTGAGCCACTTGGACCCGCAAATTCGCATAATTTTTCTGGCGCTGTGGATGTTAATGGAGTTATACAAATGTTAGCAGGGCAAGCTAGGCAAAATATGGTGACTATTCTCGATGTTGCAATGCCAGCACCTCCTATTTCTGGTATTTTTCAAGTTTTTTTTTTTTTTTTTTTCATCTCATGTCCTTATTTCTGTCAATGAGTTTGGTTAATTGTTGAAGATTATAAAATCCAGGGAAACATGTTGAGCACTCTTTACTGAGGAATTTGCAGCCATTAACACCAGAGATTGCAGAAGATGTGGAGGATATGCAAGCAGTGGAGTTTATGACTGTGCATGGAGCTCTTCGATCAGGTACTAGTTGTAATTTGAACATGCATCAAAACTAATATTGTCTTAATTTGTTACTTAAATGGCTTTGTTTCCAAGCTTATGTCAGGTCTTACAAAATTTTCCTTTTGCAATCTTTGGGCTTCGTATCCGCATTGTTAACTTGTACTTCATGGACATCATAAAGTCGAAGTGTAACTTCTAATTGTTAAAGAGTTCTTGATAGTAGTAGTTTTTTCTATGCATTTGTGAACATCCATTGAGAAAATAGAGGCTAGAGAAAATCATAGCTTTCCTGTTCTTTCTTGTAATAGTTTCTCTTGCAATCTTCATGGAAAAGTGTTTTTATTAATTTTGGTTCTCTTTCCTATCTGCTTCTTAACAAGGATCCTGTATCTGTATATATGCTCTTACTTCACTGTTTTTGTTCTGCAGGAGGTCACCATGCTTTCATTTCTGAAGTAACAGATTCAGTTAATGCTGCTTATGAAAATTCCTCATCAAGACCAAAATTCTGTCATTTGTCAGTCTCCAGCTGCCCACTTCCAATACCATTGCCATTTCCTAAAATCTTTTGTAACCTTGTTGGCCAACATGGTGAGCTCTTGAGCAGCCCGGTTCCAGGTTGTTCATCAAGGGGATCACTTGATGTCCACTCCATCCCCATGGCAGCTAGACTGCGCTCAAGCACAGCTGTCTTGCCATTTTTGGAGAGTAGGTTGGCAAATCTCCGCAGACTTGGAATTCAGCAAGGAGCTCCTGGGACCGAGTTAGTTAGAAGCTGGGGGTTCGGGAAGGATGAATTAGAAGACATGGAAGAGACCCTATCTAAAATGGTCACAACACTCGATGACCGTGCTCAATTATCTGACTCGGATTAGGTTGTTTTCTTAAGAGTGTAACCAGAACGTGTTTGTTTCTTCATTATCCTCTTCTTGTTCCCCCCTCCCCATTGTAAAGTGATATTTTTATCAGTTTTTGTCTGGAAGAGATGAGTGACTACAGATGCAGAAAACAATCATATACGTGTTTCCATTATCTTGAGATAATTGATGCAAGTTCTAAGTTAAGAAAACCAGAATATCTAGATTGAAGAAAACTATCTCCTCGGAGACAGATTCCATCTGCCTCTGGATGCGTTTCATGTTTATATTTTACTGCTGTGTTTCCTGGGTTTCTAATTTTTCGTTTTATGTTTAGATGTTTTGTATTATTACTAGGGTAATGGGTCTGTGTTTCTCTGCTGGTTATACACATTTTTTTCTAAACATAAAAGAAATAATGTGTTATTAATGTAGTTTTTATTTATAAGTCTTGAAAAGTATTTTTTTTTTTTAAATTGAGATGAGATTTTTTCTTGATAGGGTTAATTCTAGCTAACTTACTAGACTAACAACTTGAGCCATTCTAATATTAGGAAATAATTTAATTATGTGATAATAAAATATAGAATATTAGAGAAACAATCGGATAAAATATAATTATGGGTTGTAAAATGAATTTCTAATATTATAAAAGTAAAATAAAAATTGAATGTTAACATCTAAAATATATTCTTAATTAATTTAAGGATTTAATATATCTTAAATTTATTAATTAAAAAAAATAGATTATGCACGTAAGCATGACTTGAATTAAGAAGTCGAACGTTTAGGCCTTGAAGCCCAAGCTCATGCCTGGGTTTCTTTCTTCTTCTTTTTTTGATTCCCGCTTTTATTTTTTTAATTAAACTAGAGACAGATTGTTCTGTTTTTTGAATTGGTATAAAATGTTTCGGCCATTCCGGACAAAATGGAACGGAATTGACAACCTTGCTCCCTCCCCCCTGAAAAAACACAAAAAATCAATATAAATCACCATAAACCCCAAAATATCCCAAAATCACTTAAAAAATCAATCAAATCTTAAAAATCAAAACCAAACCCGATCAACCCTTCCTGTTAATTTTAAAGGAAAAATCACTACCTTTGAACTTCCCTTGGTTCTTTGACACAAAACTTTGTCATTTTGGTTCTAAAATCTTGACAACCAACCTTTTTCTCTTTCTTTGGATTTTGATGACTTGTTCTTTCTTCTCTTAAATCTAGGAATTGAAAAATAAACAAAATAAACTTTTAGACCTAAATGAAAATTATTGATGATTTTGAGTGAGTCGTGTATTTTCTTTGTGTTTTAATTTTTAATTCTCTATCTTTTAATTTGATAATTTCCATAATTCCAAGCCTAATTCTATCTAATTAGACTAAAAAAGGACTCAATTTCAAGAGAAAAAAAAACTTGAGGTGCTTCATTTTTCATATAAATAGTGAAGCACCTGGAAAAACCCTAGATCTTTTAGTATATACTAGTTAGTTGGCCTGCACTTTGCCACAAGCCAAACAATCTTTTTAACACAAATAAATTATTCATTTGTTTAATTTTAAATTGGCCATGTTATTTTATTGTGTTTTACTCTTTAGTCTATTGTCTTATAATTATGACTTTCTATAATTAATTATAAGCAATTGGACATTAACTTGATCATAAAATGAAGTGATTAAAGAGAAATAAAAGTTTGATGATAAAAAAAAATATAGCGTTGTGCGAATTCACGGTGCTTAATATCCAGGTGCAAGACCTAACATTCTATTATCGATTCTTTTAATGTTATATAGGAATGAGGCTTTCTTTCCCTTCGCTAATAGAGGAATTGTCCATGAAAGTAGAAAAATAAGGAATTTTATGGTGCTCAGGGAGTAACTAGTGACAACTTATTAAATATACGAATACAAGTAGAAGAGAGAAATCTTAAATGGAAATATTCTTATTATTTTTTGTAGGTTATGGATTTTATTTTCTCTCATTTTCTAATATTCATTTATTTCTTCAAAATAAGCCCAGGAAGTAACTAATAAAATGCCACTAATTACTCCATGTGCTTTATAAAGTTTTCCTGAAAAATGTTGCAAAATATGTAATCATTTTTTTTTCATATTTTTTATTTTAAAAATAAAAACTTATATGTCGACTATGTAAAAATACTAGTTGTTTAGGACCAAACAGGGAAAGAAAGGCTAAAATCGATAAATAACAATAATATCAACTAGATTTAGAAAGAGTTCAGATTAAATAGAAAAGATATGAATCAATTGACAACAACAACAACAGGAGTTCCCTAATTAACCAAAATATCCAAACCTATTTAGAGTATGAGTCTTTAATGGAACAAATTGATATTTACATAATAAGTTAGGATTCATGTAATTACCATAAAAGGGATGCACAACAAGTTAGAATTTAGTTTATATTAGGATTGATCATGTAATTTTCTTATTTGATATGAAAATTCTATATAATATTTGATTTAGGTGTTTATATAAAACTCTAATATTGTTCCACTATAAATAGATCATTTAGTTACTGAAAAAGATGACTAATGTCATATATGCAATTTCTTTACAACTTCCTTGTAATTAAACTTTCATTATTATTTTACTTTGTTATTTTATTTACAAGCATTCCTTTAAATTTCATTTTATGTTCTTTTCCTATACCTTTTACTTCCTTTACTTAATAGCATTACTATTAAAAATACATCGTTGACAATATACCTTTATTAGAGATCAAAATAGTAGACACCAACATTTTGTTTGATTTGTCTTATTAGAACAACCTATGTTAAATAAGTCACAAGATGTTTGTTTCATCGTCTAATTTTCCACAACAATAAAGAACTACACTGGAAGAAAACTATGATGTCCCCTATAATGTATTACTTTCCCACCTCTTTTAATGTTATTACGTATATAAGCACCTGATATTATTATAATTATGTCTCCGACATAACCCTACACTTTTTTTCTTTTTAGGAGCTGAATGGCATGATTAGGTGCCAAGTTCCATTAAGCACTAGTAGTCTTGCTTCTAAGAGGGCATCCTATTATTGGCTATTAAACTTGTCTAATACTAATATGAGGGCTATCTAGACAAACATGGAAAACACAGTAAACTTGACTTATGAAAATATCATTGTGATAGTTAACAAAGCCATGCAGGTCACGATTGATCAAGATTCAAAATGAGCTGAGACATAATCAATTTCACACGCAAACATCTAGAAGGTAATTACCAGGGTATCATGTCAGTTATTACGACTCACATGAGTTGTAGTTACTCTTAAATATCTCTAAGCGTATCATTAAATTTTAGATCCATTGTAAATGTAGACTCAAGGTGGACACTAGACGACCATTATGTAAATATATGAAATGCTAGCTTAGAAATATAGGTGAGATCACAAACATATCATGCAAGTAAAACTTAGTACAAAAATTAAACTAATACATATTTATTTATTTAGTATCATCGTTTTTTTTAGATTAATAAAAAACAAAATACACTAGGAAAATTAGAACTTTAAATATAAATAGTTAATCAAACATAGTCATAAATTCTCACCAATTTCGGTAAGTTCTACAATTAGTAAAAGGACTAGTTGCTAAAAAGGGTTGACAAAGTTGATTAGTGAACAAAAATATAATGAGTATAATGTGAGATGTTTTATTATTTTTTCTATTTTCTGTTTTTGTTTTAGACACAAAAAATGCTATTAATGATAAGTAGAATGACAATTGTAATACCATAGAAATAAAATTCAACCAATGAAAGAGTTAAGTAATTTACTAACCAAGATTGTAATGGTGATGGTAAACTACTTGGATCATGTAAAAGCTGATCATGTAAAAGCTGATAAAATTCTGTTTTTGTTTTAGACACAATAAAATATAATGAGGCTTGGAATTAACGTTGTGGGTGGTGTTTTTTATTTTTGGACACATTAATTTTCTGTTTGGGTTTGTCACAGGTGATATTGTCTGACCAGGATTAAAATGCACTAAATAAAATTTCCAATAAAATAATAAGCTAAACCTCATAATAGACTCAGATAAAGTCCAATACCATGAACCTGAACATGACAGGTTGGTCTGTCCCTTCATCGTCAAGGTCGCGCAGGTCCATACACGTGTCCCCACAACATCCTGTTCTCCATCTCATTCAAGGGAGCATAATCAGAAATGAAACAAGCTTAAGCTGAGGTAAATTTCGGCAGTAACACAGCATGATAAAAACATGATGTGAAGCAACTTCAAACATGCACTTGCTACAAATAGATGCATAAAATGTCAAATCCAAATCATTGAGCAAATCAATTATAGTCTTTTTATCTCTATTTTTTTATATGTTACAAGCAACAGCTACTCTCAGTACTGATTCATGAAGCTGCACAGGCAACTCTAGAGTAGTTTATCCTAGGTGTAGGCGTGTAGGCCTGATAGGTCCATGGGATGGGAAAAAAACAAAGAAAAACAAAAGGTATAAGAATAACAAAAAATTCCAGTGAGTACACGCCCCATTCAAAATTTCCCCTCTTGATGTGTGACATTAGCATAGACCTGCATTGACCAGGAAATCCTTGGAGAAAATGAGATCATAATTGGCAACATACGAATACAAACAAAAGATCTCAAGACACCTACCTTGCAAATACTATTTTCTGGAGTCATAAGATTCAGACACAATGTATCATCACGGCACACTGAAAGAACAAAGCAACAATAATTGGAACAACATAAGAAAATTAAGTTAACTAGCTTATCAAAAAGCTTATCAAAAAATAAACTTTTATCCTCAATAAATACATTCAGAAGGATGTCACTTAATGGCGTAAGAATATTTTATAACTAATGTAATGTTAAGAATATTTTATAACTAATGTAATGTAGACTGAAATGATCACCCATGAGAGTTGTTATAATTAGAATAATCATCCCAATTTTATCCTAGCTATAAATATGCAGTTTTTACAGTGAGGAATCTCATGCAGGATGACTGTCAAATGATGGACTAAACACCCCTGCATATAGCAACAATTTGTTTTCCACAAAATACCCTCATGGTGCATGCCAGATGCAACATGTATTCCATGTCCAGTTATTAAAAAAAAAAAAAGAAGTGCTTTGATAACTTTCCTCGTTCTGAAAAAAGGGGAAAAAAAAATATTTAATTTCCTATTTGCAGACTAATTACTGACCTAACTTTATAGACATCTCCTTGATCTCTTTTTCCTTCACAATTACTAGCAGGTCTGATCGTACCCTCACGTGCCTTTTAGAGCTCTAACATAAAAAAGGGAGCTCTGAATCTGATATTGGTCAAATTACAATGCCATCAAACCAAACCTACAAAATATATCAGCCATCAGTGACTTGCTTATTAGGGTCTAAAAGTAGTTTGAATGACAGACCTTCACCCCAAAATGTCCTCACTAGCCTTCAGAAACCAATCTTGCAGGTTGCTTTAATTCATAGACAGACCTCACTCCTTTACTTGTGTTAGAAACAACATTGAAGAAGCTTGACGACAAAAAATTACCCTCGTTTTTCATATTTCTTAGCGAACTCTTTTAGTAGCAATTGTTGCCGAAAAGCCAAATATTTATCTACACTAGTTCCAGCCCACTGCTGACAAAAGCTTTCATCAGTTGGAACAAATGAACTAAGAGGAAACGGCCCCTTCGGAGCTTTCTTTAAGGCAACCAAGAACCTATGGCGAGGGCGAATTCTCTGGTCTAAAGACAAGCTTAAGTACGTAGGGTATTTGGTCAAGGATTGCACCTCATTACGAAGTTCATTGATCAAATACTTGTACTTTGGCTTTAGATTGTCTTCCAGTGACAGAGATAATACCTGATAAGACAAGCAGCAGAATCATTAAACATTTACTAGAAATCATGAAAATGCATAAAATCAAATAACAAGCTTTTATAATGCACAACAATATATGATGAAAACCATTTTTATCCCTATATTTGTTTTGCATCATCCCTCCTTGACATGTGAAACCTACTTATAGTAAAAGCAAAGACAGCATAGAGTTCTCTAAAAATATGAAGATAAACATAACCATATAGAGAAAGCAATCCATTTTCTGTAGCAAACAACCAAAGCGAATCCAGCATAAGAAGAGAAAATATTTTTAATGAGGATACAAAAGGAATCTAAAAATATAAAGAAAAACATAGCCATATCAAGAAACCAATCCATATTCTGTAGCAAACAGCCAAAGCATATCTAGCATAAGCAGAGAGAGAGTTTTTTTTAATGAGGATACAAAAGGAAGCAAATTAACCTGTGTAAGGCTGGTCAAGACTTTCAAGATGTCACCATTATGCATTCCGATACTCCTCAGGAAATTGATCCTTGGGATAAATCCATCATCAATGCTGTAATGAAGGAGCTGAGGATGTTTTGTTACCATCTTTACTACGCTATCCCTGGATGCTCCCAGCTCCCTGGATAGAAAAAGATAGCGAGTATTCCATGATACATCAATCCGCTGAACCAGGATTTGAGGGCTCAGCTGCACAACTTTTCCTATATTTTTTTCATCAATTCCAACCTCCTCAACCAAATATCTAACTGTGGGTTTTAGAGAATTCTCAACACTATAAGAAAATAGAGATGGAGCAGCAGCAATTATCTGCCCTATTCTGGAATTTGGAATACCTAAACCAATCAAGAAAGCAGTATGAGACTTCAAATTACTCTCCACTGTATATTCTAGAATTTGCGGTTGCCTCAAAAGTATTCTTTTTATATCTCGGTGTTTGACGCCAATACTCTGCAGGTACTCCAACCTCTCCCGTGCAGAACATACATTTATTTGGAGTGATGGCATGTGCCTCTCATAGATTTGGATAAAGTGTGATTCCTTGAGCCCAAACGTGCTTAGGTAATCCAAAAGGGGGAGCCACTTTTCATCCAAATCTATTTCTTCAGATAGCTTTGGATATCTGTCCTCCGTAGATTTCCCTGTCATTAGCTGCAACCATAGAGAACATCTAAGCTTTTTTTGCATCATTAGTACTGTATACATGAAAATCTAAAATCTAACCATACCTTTCCTTGTCCATTAATGTCAGAGGAATCAGCTTCTTTTGTTCTATTTTTAGTACCATAGAAGTTTCCAACCATACTCTTTTCCCGAGTGTTCTTGCTAGTTCTTGAATTGAATAATCTCTGGCCACCTGCATGCACAAATTTTTCCTTCAGGCATTATCATCCCTTGAAAAATTCTCAAAGCCTTGGCAGAACATTAGAGAATACCTTCTCTGGTACTTGTTTTCTTCTGTGAATTAACTCTTTTCTTTCCATCGACTTCAAAATCCACAGGGTCTGCAAATTCATCCTGAATACACATTCAACAGAGAGATTAAAAGTAGCTAACAACTAATCTATGCAGTCGCCATTCAATAATATTTTCTTAATCATAACCAATTGTAAATAATATCACATCATCATTTGGTAAAAAAATTCTTACAGTGTGTCAAGGATTGATGGAAGTGGAAGGAAATCAAAATGAGGTGAAATAGACGGTCGTCAGGATTTTGGCATTTACTTTTATATCTATGAACGATTTCCTTGAAAGTATGCTTGGAATTTTCTAACATTTTTTTCCTTGAGAGGAAAAAGAACTCACATCACATACTGACAAGTATAAAATAGTAAAGTAAAAAAACAAGAAATTATTAATTTCAATTTAATCTTGCCAGGTAATTCACTTACAGAAAACCATCAGATTTATGACATTCACTAATAAAATCCACTAGATATCCATCTAATGGTTGATATTTTTTCGGTAAGCTTATTAATCCTTTCTTTTCCTTACACCTACATATTTCTTCTTTCAAGATAAATACACAATTCAAATTGGAAAATTTAAGAAGAAAATGAACACATAAATACAAGCTTCACCAATATTCAACAATTTGGGAGTCTAAATTAGTTTTAAAAAACATTTGAAGACAAAAAACCAGGCAAAGAGAGAGACATGGCAAATAAAAGTTGAAGGGTAGCGAAGGAAGGGTAAAGCAGAAACTCACATCCAGCAACCAATCATCGAGACCGATATCAGTATCATAGAGACTGAAGGTGTGGCCGTAGCGTGATTTTCGTTTAGGGTTGAGAATCTTGGCATTTGAATGGGTGGATAAAACCCTAACAGTCATACTGCCTTTTCTGCCATTTCTTCTTATTCTGCTCACTGATTCTACACTCCAGTAAGCATGAGAATGATGGGAAAGAGAAAGAGCAAGAGAGTGAGAGAGGAGATTAGGGTTTAATGGATAAACAGAACAAACTGCCATCTCTTTATGCTTACGCTTTTCAGGTTTTTGATAGCCAGAGAATGATAAATTTTCAGATAGAATATGATTGTGAGGGAATATGCCCTTAAACCCCCACCTCGCCTCTGATAATATAACCTCTTTTACTTGTTAACTAAATTAACGGGTGGTCTAGAAATATGCCAGCGGATGTTATATATTAAAATAATATTTTTATAAAGATTATTTTTAATATTAATATAATAAAAAATATAAAAATATTATAAAACAATTATTTTTAAAAAAAATTGCATTTTCTTGAAATGTCATTTGAAATCTAATTCTAAACGGTGTATAAATCTTATTTGAATTGATTTAATTTGACTTAATTATTTTATAGGTTTAAAGACAATTCAAATAATAAAAAAATATATAGTTTCACCTCAAATAAATATTTAAGACAAAAAAATTTAATAAATATTAAAACAACATCATGTTAAATTAATTCAGGTCAACTCGAGTTAACTTATCAATCTATACATTAAGTCATGAAATCATAATAATCTCATAGAAAATAAATTAAAACAAATTACAAAACTCAATTTTCAATAAACTCAATATTGAATTATAAAATTGAAAAATAATCAATTAAAAAGATGATCCAAAAAATAACATGAGTCAACCCGGTTTCATTTGTCAAACCCGCGACTCAGATCATGAGATTAGGACAACCCAATAAAAAGCAATTTGAAACAAATTATTAAGCTTAATTTTTAATTAACCTAATATTGAAAAATCTAATTGAAAAAAAATGATTAAAAAAAGTAAAAAATAATTCTAGTCAATCATGGTTAACATGTCAACCTCGTGACCTGAGTCATGAGATATGGATAATATCTAGAAAGCACAAATAAAAAAATATTATAAAACTTAATTTTCAATAAACTCAATATTGAATGATGAGATTAAAAAAAAATCAATTAAAAAAATGATCTCAGTCAACCTGATTTAACCTGTCAAACCCACGAATCGAATAATGAGATTGGGCAACCAAATAGAAAGTAAATTGAAATAAATTATGAAACTTAGTTTTTAATCAACTAAATATTGAAAGATGAAATAAAAAAAAAACTAATTAAAAAAAATTACTCGAGTCAATCAAGGTTAACATGCCAAACTCGTGGCCTAGATCATGAGATGTGGATAATATCTAGAAAGCATACCAAAGTAAATTGCGAAGCTCAGTTCTTAATCAACTCAGTATTGAAAGATAAAATAAAAAAAAAAACTGATTAAAAAAAAATTACTCGAGTCAATCAGGGTTAACATGTCCTTTTAATTAATATTTTCTCCTTTCACATTATGTCCTTGTCCTTTTAATTAATATTTTTTTTATTTTGAGTAATCTATAAAATTACAAATGTTTTTTAATTTTATCCCCTTCTAGTTTTTTAATCTTTCAAATTCGATTCTCATCATTTTGATTATTATTTTTTTGTTTGGGATCATTTTTTAGATTTTCTTTACAATTTCATCCTCTGGTTTTTTTTCTATCAATTTTTATCTCCATTCTTTTTATTGCTATATTTTTTGCTTTGACAACTTTTTTACATTGATATTTTTTTCACAATTTCATCCTTCAAAATTAAGTTGTTTAGGAATTAAGCTTTTTTATTGAACTCAGGTCTAGGATTTCACAAGTTGCAAGTTTTTAAAGATAAGACCAGGTTTAAAAGGTGTGTCCGGGTTTGCTTTTTTTTTTTTTTTTTTTTCCTTTTCTCAAGTTGATGTTTTTAATTTTTTATCCTTTTTTTGGAGTTTTGCTTGGTTATTTTTTATGATTTTCCTTCTATGGGGTTAGTCTCAGGTTCATAACTAGAGTCACCAGTTTTGAAGGTTAACAATGGTTAACTTATTTTTTTAGTCATTTTTAAAATTGATTTATTTTAATTTTAGCCTTAAACATTTTGATTTATTAGAAATTAGTCTTCATGCTTCTTCTTTTTTACTATCATTTCGATTAAGTTATCCTAATCTTGTGGCCTTGGTCAAGAGGTTAGCGGGCTAAGATCTTTTTCGTTGCTTTTTCTTAATTTTTTTTTTATTTCCATCCTTCAATGTTGGATTGCTTGATGATTGAGTTTCATGATTTTATTATGTTTTCTTTCAAACACAGTTACCCTGGTATCACGATTAGGTCAAAGATTTTTCATCTTGATTAAGATGGGCTCGGATTGAGTTTTTTTAAATCTTTTTTAATTATATTTTTTCATAATTTTCGTCCTTTAACATTTTATTTGCTAGAAATTGAGCTTCAACTTTTTTTCCTTTTCATTTTCCTTTTTATGGAGTTATCGTGTTCTCGTTTGATTTATTAGGAATTGATCTTCAAATTTATTTTCCCACTTTCTTTTGTATAAGATTATCTCAATCTTTATCATATTAGTATAAGATGAATGGAGCTATTGAGGTTGTGAACAAAAACATGAAGAAGATTATATAAAAAATGGTGATTAAATATAAAGATTTACATAAGATATTGACATACTTAATGAACACTTAACACATTATATTCAGAACTTCAAATACTCTTTAGTGTATAGGATAAAGGTGGTGATGGCTCTAGAGGTTGAGATACCATTGTTGAAGGTATTGAAAAAAAAGGAAATAGATGAATCAAAATGGGAAAAAAAATCGATATGAGCATTTGACTTTGATTGGTGAGAAATGTCTAGTAACCTTTTATCATGTGTTATATCCAAAGAGAATCGCAATAACATACGATAAGAAAGTTTGACCTAGAGTTTTTTAGGAAGGAGACTTGATGCTAAAAGAATCATGTCTATTCCAAGTGCTTGTCATAGAAAATGAGCACTTAATTATAAGTGTTTTTATATGGTAAAAAATGCATTCATTGAAGAAGCCATTATTTTGTCAAGCATGGATGGAATTGAATTTTGATGAAGTGAAGAGATATTATGTTTAAAAATGTACTTTATTTTATCCAATGTAATAAAAAAATAATTTGAATTTAGGTAAAATATTCTTTAGCATTTACTTCTTTTATTATTCAACGTCCCACATTATTTAATAATTCATTGTAAACTTCTAAATTTAGCATGTAAGACGATTCTCTTTCAATTATAATGTACACAAATATGATCAATCCATAAATAGTCAATTCATTTAATCTTCTTCATGATTTATACAAATATGATGATATGTTAAAATTCCAAGAGATAACATGGTAGAGATTTACTGAGGCTTGACAAGTGATATGATTCCTTTTGAAAAACCATTAAATGAAAAAGAACTTGTGGTGAGTTGTTGACAATCCTATATAAAGATTATGAAATTTAATGTTGGTTACAAGATATGTAAGTTTTATGATTCAAGCAAGCAAAGTTTAGTTGTTAAGAGCCTATACGCTAGGGGTGATGAGGCATCCAGAGACATTGAATTTAATCTCTTTTTGATATCATTTGATTGGTGTTTCGTTTCTGAGTTAAATCTTGCGACAAACTGATCATACACGGGTTTTTGATACCTATGAATAAGAGAACAATCTATAAACTTAGATCTATATTTTATTGGATATAATGGTATTACATATCAAATTTGAGGTTTTTCTGATATCATTTGGTTTGGGTTTCAATTCTGGTGTTTAAAATTGAGTAATGGGTTAGATTTGTGTCAAGTTATAAAAACGTGTTTGTTACTATTTGTTTCTACCTATTCAGTTTATTTCTATTATATTTGGGTTATTTAGGAGTCAAATAAGTGCTTTCATTAATTTTTTCTTATCTTTTATTTCGAGTCTTCGTATTGTCCATATTTAATACGAATTTATTTTGTTACTTGTGAAATCATAATCGTAGTTTTATTTTGCTTATTTTCAGTAACTTATTAATTCTTGAGTCACTTTATATATATTTGATTGTGTTATGATAGTTAATAACTTTGGTTCATTGATTTTTAGTTTTGAAAGAATCGTAAAAAGGTGAGTTGAAAGGTAACCGACGTAGTGAGAACAATTGAGTGAAAAGTCTTGAATAGTGTGAAACACAAGAGTTTTATGGATATATTTTTCTTGCTAGTAATAAATTTTTGCAGATTTAAAGAATGTCTTAAAATCATGAGTCTGTAACACCGAATTAGATAGTATCTTTCAGATGTAAGTTCTCACCTAACAACTTGAACTTCTAAATAAGATGATAAAAGATCTGAAAGATAAGAAGACTTTGATTAGACAATGAAATAGTAGGACATATAGATTGAGGATAGGGGATGATTAAAGAGGAAACACTATATGGAATGTTAAAACTAACATTGCTGATTTTATGGATAAAAACATAGATATAGATAATGATGACTATGACTTTGCATCCATGCGAAATAGAGATCAATTTGGGCAGAATCAAATCCAAAAGAATGTTAGTCTTGGCCAAGGTAGAACTTTTGGCCAGAAAGAGAACATCTCTCATACACGTTACTATGTACAAATAAGGTGTTTAGTTCGATTATAGATCATGAAAGTTGTGCTAATATATCTAGTACTACCCTTGTTACTAAACTAAACTTGTATACGATTAAGCATAATAGACATTATATGTTGCAATTATTAAATGATTATAGTGAGGTGAAAATGACTAAACAAGTATTGGTTCTGTTTTTTTATTGGGAAGTATGTTGATGAGGTTCTGTGTGATGTGGTTCTAATGCATGCAAGTCACATCTTGTTGGGGAGACCTTGATAATTTGATAGGAAAACCAAGCATGATGGATTTAAAAATAGATATTTTCTTAAGAAGGAAGGAAGAATATATGTACTTGTATCATTGTCGCCTAGATAGCTTTATGAAGACCAATTGAAATTGAAAAAAAAAAAGGTGAAGTTGAAATGCTAATACAACAATGTGAGGCTGTGGTTACAATGCAAAAATATATACAAAAGTAGCTAGTAAGGCGTGCATATTTGAAATTATTATCAACTACTATTTTTATATAGTGTTATTTGAGGTAAAAGTTGGCAAAAAAGAGAGCTTCAAATGCTTAAAGAAGACCAATTAAAGCTGAAAAGAGAAAGCAAAACTGAGGAGACAAATAAACTATATGAGGTTGCAAGTTTAAAGAGTGAAAGTAAAGTTAGCCTTAAAAAAAAAAGAAATGAGAGAAAAGACTCAAAGATTCGGTTAAGGGAGAAAAAAAGTCAGTCAAAGCCAAGAGTGGAGAGAAGAAAATAAGAATGAGAAAAGAAAAGAATGTAGAAAATATAGGTAAACACTTGAGTTTCTATACAAAAGGAAGCGAGATTAAGAGTGCTTATTTTTTTGACATACATATGATTTTACTTATGTATAAGGAAACATATTTTAACACTAACAATCTTGATTCTCTTATTTTCCTAGAAGAACTTAGCACCAATGGATTTTACAAATAATTGAAGATAAAAATGATATAATCTGATTTAGAGTTGTGCTTTGATACTAATTGATTGGAACCTCGTGGATATAAAAATATAGAAATTCATAGTCAAATCAACTCTTTCTAAAAAAAGCTAAGATCAAGTTTGGAATTAAGCTTGACACAATGATAATTTGTATCGAGATACAAAGACTAAACAATTAAACTCTCACCCAACACCTATAAAGAGACGTAAATGAGAAGTATGAAGACACCATGAAGCATGATTAATTCTTTGATAAGTTATAGTAGTTCAATGAAGAACCAAAATGTATGAACAAAACCTCACACATATAATAATAATTGTTGAAATCAAAGTCCATAAAAAAACCTAAATACAAGCTAAATAACCCTATTTATAATAGGTAAAAACATTTGAAACAATGTTAGAAAAATAATAAAGAGTTCTAAATAAAATAGGAAAAGAATCTTAAATAATCTAGAAAACTAATATAATTATCACATAATAGCTTATGGACCTTATCACAAGGCCTTCCTGATGTTTGATTACTCTAGAATTCTAACTCAATATAGAACAAAACATTCTGAAAACTTCTGATAAAATTTCAGCCTGATTGGATAGTCAGATAAGAGATTATGCTTGTTAGAATAAAACTATGCACTAGAAAAAATAACCCACTAACTGGTGAAATTAATTAGCCCATAAAGTAGATAGATTAGGCATCTCTTGTACATGAAATAAATTAACTACGGTCTTATCTTCACTTGTTGATGTTGCCTCATTGAAATCCGTCCTGACCCAAATATTTTGAATAAGCTCCCGGAATGCATCTTTAAGCTTTTTTGTCTTTGATATTGTAATTGACCCAATCAGAACTTGTAATGGATCTTTTGGTGTAGTCTTGATTGTATCACAACGGATGGAGAATATATATATAGATAGATAGATAGATAGATAGATAGATAGATAGATAGATAGATAGATAGAGAGAGAGAGAGAGAGAGAGAGAGAGAGAGAGAGAGAGAGAGAGAGAGAGAGAGAGAGAGGGTGTTATATATACTTAGATGAGTTTATAGATATGTATTCTTAGATGAGTTTATACTTATATATCCTTATCTTATGTGAGAGAGCTTTTTATTAAAATATTGTTGCTTATTCTTATTCTTTATGGCATGTGTGCGTGGATGGATTTTTGAGCTAGGTTATAGTTTTTCTAGAAAGAAGATTTTGTATTTAGTTGAAGTGATTGGATTAACCCTTAAACAAGATTATGCTATACGAGAAAGCTTGGGTAATAAAAAATAAATTGAGGATTGGGTAACCAATATTGCGCATGTATTTATTTCTTTCCTCTCTTTTATTTTATTTTTTCTTTTCTTTTATTATTTTCTTTCTCTCATTTTTTTTCCTTCGTATTTCATCTTCTATATGTATTTCAAGCACGACTCAAGTGACTTTCTTAACTTGTGTTATCAGTTATCACGTCACTTCTTATGCAAATCCCCTTGTCATCATTCATTGATTCGTAAACCTGTCTTCATCGCTTGTTGTTCTCGTAGAATTCTTCGTCCGCATCATTATCTTGAAAATCTATGGCAAATTTTTCTCTTGACAAATTAAGTTGGTAAAGACAATATATGACCATGAGAGGATGTCTCCCATGAATTTGTCTGGACATTGCAGAAAGGTCTGGCTTGTGCTGTGTATGATAAATGTCTCAGAAAATTTGCTTAAAAAACACGTCAATCTTGACTTTGTAAAATACTTGCTAATTAATCAGTATTGGTGGGGTTTTATGTGTAACCTAAAAGTCTTTGATTCGTGATAATATTTGCCGCTTTACTGCCTCATGTTTTTGTTGACATCTATGGCCACATATGCATAGTAGAGACGAGGAAATTCAACAATTCACGTAACATTGTTTTCTATTTGTTGACTAACATGGGAAAAGTCAAAACCAAATATTGCATCTGCATGATGTAATGCTTATTCTAATATCTTTCTTTTTTTCCGACAAGCAGAACCATAAATCTATTGATACGAGAAAAATAACAACAAACTACAAAGTATAAAAAGCATAGCGGGAAAAGAAAATAATAAATAAATAAAGCAAATTGTCAATCTAGATTTCTTGAATTCTCAATCTAATGGAGTAACAACTAGCAAGTTTCCTCACTTTGCCGTGAAGAATTTTTTTTTTGGTAGTTTTATTAAACCAATCAAGCCTAATGAGTGATATGGAAGCTGATCAATTATGATCCAGCCTACTTGGTTGGTATACGTGCAAATCAGTCAAATCAATCGACCCAGTAAAAATTTAATTTGAGTTTATTTTTAAAAAATTATTTTAGAAGCAATATAATTTAATATTTTTATAGTAAAACATTTTCAGATGGCGACTTCTTGCGTAACCTGGTTAAACCGGGTAAACTGTATTTAATAATTTTTCTTTTTAAAAACTATTTTTAAATCAATTACACTATAGATATTTGCAGAAAAAATAATAAATAAAATTATTTTTGGATAACTTTTTTTTTTCATTTAGCCAAAGCTTCATTTTCATAACCCATTAATCATCTTCCCTTTTCATGGGTATTTGAGTTCCCATCAATTTTCCAAATTCCTTAATGTCTTTTCAATTTTGGAAATAACATGAACTTTTTATGAAAAGGTTGATTATCTTGCATATTTTTTTAAAGTGGGACATATCATATTTGCATAATAAAAAATATAAAATAGTTTTTTAAATTAATAATGATTGTTTTTTAAAATATTATTTTATTAAAAATATATTTATTTTTGATATAAGTAAATACGATACAAAAATATTAACAAAATACTTTTTTTTTAAAATAAAAAAACAGATTAAAACTTAAAACCAAACCTCGTGTCAGTGAAATTGCATTCAAAAGGCTGCTTCCTATTTTTCAAAATCACTTGTCATGATGATTGCAAATTTATGGCGTAACAAAGGCCATTAATCTTTTTTTTTTTTTTTAATTTTTTATTCAATGATGCATAGAATAGAAAGAGAAAGGAAAAGGAGGAAGAAAAGTGTACTACTTTTATCATGTGGTAATCAAAAAGTAAAGTTGGGGCGTTATAACAGCAGTGTAACCGTGTGGGTCCATGTCACACGTGGGGACTGTCTTTGCTTTCTACATAGAATTGGGAATAGAAAGACAAAAGCGAAAATAAATGCAGTTTCTGTCGTAATTTATTTATTAATAAAGCATACATACTGATAAAACGCAGGAAACTTATTAATTTATTTTTAATTTCACGGATCTTCAAACTAGTTTCAACATCAGTTAAAATTAATTTTTTTAAAAAATAATTTTAAAAACATTACCTCTTTTTAGAATTCTCCGAGACCTTTATATACCTACCAACCTGGTTTCTGACAATTTGCTTCGATCTTTGACTATCTACTGGCCAGATTGGATTTAGAATCCAATAAAAAAGAAGGGGAAAAAACAATAATTTTGATAATACAGAGGAAAAAATCACCAATCCAGTGGCAGAAGTGTAATTCTGAGAGATTAAAAGGTTATATGCTGTTATAAATTCTGCGCCTGTCTGATTCTGTGGGAAGGAAACCGACAGACCATCTGCTTACACTGGCTATAACTTGTGTTTATACATAGGGCTTTTGTTGGTGGCTCAGAGAGGGAGAGAGGAAAGCAGAAGAGGAAGTCAAGCCTGTGAAAAGAAAGTGCAAATCTAAGAAGGTATGTATGCCAGCAATGAAAACCCATCAGAATTCTGATACCTCTTAAGCTCCCCTATTATATGATATCTCAATCTTGCTGCTTTTCTTCTTCTTCTTCTTCTTTTTTATTTATGCTGAGCTGAAATTGCAGTTAAAAGTTTTTGTTTTTGAAAGTGGTTTAAAAGATGGATTTTCTTTTTTCGTTTTGCTTTGCTTTGATTTGTGTTACCCTTTTCTGCTGTCGTTTAATATTCTTCCTGTCTCCTACAAAGCAATATTTATTACATGAGTTCGAATCTTTGTTATGGGAATTTTCCTACTAACTTGCAAAGTGGGGAATTTGTTATTGATGCTAGAGTAAAGTATTTTAATTTAATTTCTTGGAAGTCAAATAAATTCACCATTGGTGGTCAAAGCTGCTAGAGTTTACCAGCCCCAGTCACGATTTTGTGCTTAAATGGATTACAGTTAGTATATTCTTGGCGATCTGTACTTCTGTGTTCCACTTTCATAAGAATTGGGAATATGAAGGTGGTTTTGAAAGTATTATTCTTAAATTCGTTTTGGTTCTTCACCCCTGCAAATCTGAAATGCTTATATTCTTGCTTTGCTAGCAATACTGTACGTATTATTTTAAAACTCTTTTTTTTTTGTTTAATTGCTTGATCTGCTAGGATTTTGGTCTAAAAACTGCTCGAATAGTTTGGTGTTTGGATTTTTGTTAATAGGACTATGCATATCCCAAGAATATGTGTTAGAAATTATCTATTGCACTCAGTTATGCTATCTTTCTTGCTAAGATAGCTTTCCGATCCTGTTTTGGTATAAACAGGTTTTAACTTCTTGATGTAAATTTTTCTTTGGAATCTGTTTCACATGCAACTATTTGTGGTACAACCTTCAGAAATACTTCCAGATTGCTGAAATAATTGATGGTTTCCACCATCTCTCAGAAACTTTTGGAAAGTCAAATTCAGCTATTTATTCCTTCTAGTGTCCTCAAATTTACTTCAAATACGGTCGGTTGGACTACTTGATAGATATATGTCATCTATGCTCTTATGAGATGAGTCTACTTTGATGTTCTTAGAGGAAGATTGAGAAGAACTAGGATGTTGCTTTACCATCTCCACCTGCGTTTCCTTTCCTGGGAGCAGGTTCAGGAAGACTATCATGGCCAAGATTTATTTCTTAGCATCAACTACCTTCCCTTCTTAAGAAAAGCTAATCACTACAATCAAAAGACTGTTAACTAGCAATTTGAGTCAAACAAGTATAAAGTGGTAGTTGAATAGTGGAGGATATATTTGTTTTGCCCTGTGAAAAACTGGACCTGCAAGGACTTTGTTATGGAGCTAATCCACAACCAAATAACTCCACTCCTTCATGGTATGCTTCTAGTATTTGTTGCACATGTACAACTATTTGTGTAAACTTTATTTCTTCTTATCCGCCACTATGAGCACTATGATATGCGTTGCCTTTTTTTTTTTAATCACGTTTGCTATAATAGTCTTTTTTTTTTAACTCTTTTCAGATTAGGCCAGTGTCTTGGTATGATATCAGTGCCTACAAGAATCTATTTGTTAGCTGAAAAATGATGATGGAATCATGCTATTCACTCTAAACAAGATTTGAGATTTGTCTAGGTTTGAGAAAATTTGTATCAGAAAGGTTTCCTGGTATTGCTGTGAAGAGCTTTGTTGGCAACAAATTGGCTATTCTACAATGCAAACATCCCAGAAGAAAACAATTTCAGATGGGTCTCGTAGGTATGGTGACCAACCTATGCAATATCAGGAGTCCTATTGTTGGCCGCCCATCCAGAATATTGATGCAGGAAGTCAAGGGACGCACCTTTCAGCTATGACTTCTGATCAATACTGTACCCTAGAATCATCCTCTGAAACTAGTGCTTACCCAGTTCACAATTCTCCATCCACAGCTAGTTTCTCGCCAAATGAAAGTGTGGTTTCACAGCCAAATTCTCAGTCATATCCTTCAGATCTTCAGGATTCCTCTGAGAATGCTTGTGGTTCACCAACAAGTGAGTCTTATGTCACCCACAAGTTAAGAGAACTGGAAACTGCTATGCTGGGGCCTGATTCAGATAATCTTGACATGTACAGCATGACTGCAATGCCTGGACCCAACCAGATTGTATCTGAGGCAGAGAAATGGAAGTTTTTGGTTGAGATGATGTCCAGAGGAGACTTGAAAGAAGCACTTTGCACTTGTGCTCTAGCCATTGCAAATGGTGATATGTTCACGGTTGAATGGTTAATGTCAGAGTTACGCCAGATGGTGTCAGTTACTGGTGAGCCTATCCAACGTTTGGGAGCTTACATGCTGGAGGGCCTTGTTGCAAGGTTGGCATCATCAGGAAGTTCTATCTACAATGCTCTGAGGTGTAAGGAGCCTGCTGGTTCTGATCTCCTTTCCTACATGCTTTTACTCTATGAAGCCTGCCCATACTTCAAGTTTGGGTATATGTCAGCAAATGGAGCAATTGCTGATGCAATGAAGGATGAAATTAGTGTCCATATAATTGATTTTCAAATTGCGCAAGGCAGCCAGTGGGTCACCTTAATCCAGGCTCTTGCAGCTCGGCCTGGAGGACCCCCACGTATTCGGATTACAGGAATTGATGATTCCACATCAGCTTATGCCCGGGGAGGAGGACTTGATATAGTGGGGAAGAGACTGTTGAAGCTCGCTGAGTCATACAAGGTACCATTTGAGTTCCATACTGCTGGAGTTTCTGCTTCTGAAATTCAAATTGAAAATCTTGGAATTCAACCCGGGGAAGCTGTGGCAGTTAATTTTGCATTAACGCTCCACCACTTGCCAGATGAAAGTGTGGGCACTCAAAATCATCGGGACAGGTTACTGAGGTTGGTTAAATCCTTGTCTCCCAAGGTGGTAACTCTTGTTGAACACGAATCTAATACTAATACAGTCCCTTTCTTTGCCCGTTTTGTTGAGACACTAAACTATTATCTAGCTATCTTTGAATCAATTGATGTTACATTACCAAGAGAAAACAAGAAACGAATCAGTGTTGAACAGCACTGTCTTGCTCGGGAGGTTGTTAATATTGTAGCATGTGAGGGTGCTGAGAGAGTTGAACGCCATGAACCTCTTGGCAAGTGGAGATCTCGGTTTGAGATGGCTGGATTTACACCTTATCCACTAAGCTCTTTTGTCAATTCTACTATCAAGATTCTGCTGGAGAACTACTCTGAAAAGTATACTCTTGAAGAGAGAGATGGAGCTCTCTTTCTTGGCTGGATGAACCGACCTTTGGTTGCCTCTTGTGCATGGAGATGATACATGGATATCAGATTGACAAGTCTATTCTTCATATGGCAATTTGAGGTACAGGACCCTCTTTCATGTTGTTGTTTGTAGTTTAATAGCAAAGCAATGTTGTGATATCACGGATTAACCAGGAATAAACTTGCCCTGTTACAATCTTTCCCAGATATTCTGTTGCTTAGCTTTGATCTCATTTTTGCATTGCATATTAGCTAAGGTTGCAATACAAGAGAGTTGAGTTTTAATGAACCTATGCCAGCTACTGCTTAACTTGTGCATTGATAGTTTTCTAGTGCTTGAGTATCATGCTGTTATGCATTTGTTGTTGGCAATGTTTAGTCAAACTAAGTATGGTTCAAGTACAAGAAATGACACCTAGAATGCATTTCTGAAATCACAGACGAAAACTATGACAAAGCAGGGAAGTACAGCACATGGATTTCTTAAGATCACAGATTCTGGGGTGGAGTGCATCCCCTTCACTTCCACTGGAATCACACTGTTTGTATCCCATCAACCTTATCGATCACTGTCCCAGCAATTATCCTGCACACAGTTACAGGCTTACAGCCCTTTCCATTTTCTTTGAAAAGGGTATTATGTTATCACAAAGTTCATTGCTGCTTGTACTCAATCAAATCCTTCAGTTCTTGGTGTATTCTGTGTCAAAATTAGATTGAATTATTCTGCAGATACCTACAAGCAGGATCCCTTGGAATTTTTGCTGCAACAGGCATTGTTGTGCGACAGGATATTGCTGTGCCATAGAATAGCAAAAGCTCGTTTCCATCTACAATGCTTCTTGGATGTCTCTTATGTTGCTCATACGCGTGTTTTTTTAGTCTCCCTCTATTTCTCTCAAACCTTTCCAGAATTTCTTTGGAGTTCACCTTTAGGACCCTTTTGATCATCTGTAAGATGTTCCTTGCTGGATCTAATATTTAGCTCTGTTCAGAACGCAAGGAAAATCACCATGTTGTGGGACAAATCATTCTGAAGGATTTCTAGGATAGTAATAGGATCATGCATGTGAACGTAAAGGTGCACCTTGTAAGTATAGATAAACACAAATAATCGGAGCCATAAAGAAACAGTCAAATCGCAAGACCCCATACAGAGGCCATACATTATCACGTGTGATCACACCGCAAAAGGAGACCAATTGTGTTCCCCTGAGTAGCTAGCTAGCACACAAGTGCAGCCTTTTCATTGCTCTGTCTCCCTTGCCCTCTTTTCTTGGTTTTGAAACATTAGCAGTCGTCTGTATAGAGTCAACTAAAAAAGAAGGAAAGAGAGTGAAGCCACGTAATTTTCTCCCTCCATTATTAAAAGTGCGTGTCAACTGGTTTGTATGTAAAACGTGTTATTTATTCAAAGGAAATCAGATTGACCGCACAGCTTTTGAAAATTCAATTTAGTCCAAAACTTTACTTGTATTAATTTTTAGTCTTCGATTTGAGAAGGGGAGAGAGAGAGAGAGTTAGTCGGAATATTTTAGTTGACACAAATTCTAACCATGAAATTAGTTAATTTATGTGTCAATAAATTTTATTTGATGAAAATAGAATTTCATTGAAGGTGTTCTTTGGCATTTTCATCGCACGAGAAGATAGATTTGAGTTCGATAAGTCTTTTGATTCCAAGTTGATCTTGAATTTTTAAATTAATTTTAGATTTATTTAAAGCCATAAACAAGTTTGTCAAAATCTCTATAGTGTTTTCTAGGTATTTTTAATAAAAAATGATTTGAAAATTGAACTTTTAAGCATAAAATACTTTGCTTTGATTTTCTGATGAATAACCGGTTGTCGAAGTTGGTTGTAGACTATTTGTTTTAAGCTTCATTTAAAAAAAATAAAATTAAAAGGTCATGATTGCGGGTATGAACTCTTATCTTTCAGACACACAAGCCTACACGCATGCTTAGCCACTTTTGTTTTATTTTTAAATTTTGATCCATTCAAATAAATTGACAAAAAATAACTTGATTTTATATTTTGGGATACAAACGAGGTTTCAATTTTTTTTAATGAAAACATATATATATAGTTTTTAATTAAATAACTTTTCTATTTAATTAAATATCATTTCAATTTTTTTGTGAAATATTATTACGTATTTTTTTTATAACATTAGTTTTTGTTTTTGTTTTTTCTTCCTGCTCTCCACAATGGCTTTAACTTATGATGAAAATAAATTTGACTCACAATAAAAAATTATTCTGCTCAAGAAATTTGTTATTAATGGCTACACTTTTTTTTCTTTCTAAATAAAATAAAATAAAATTCATCCCGCACGGGTGTACCGTGTACTAGTATCTTCCTAATTCCTATGCTTGGAAGTTGGTACCAGTCACCCTCATTATGACTCTTTTTGTCTTCTCGATATAGTTCTCTCTAACATCTCGTTGTCCTAAATTAATAACTAACTAGTCATCAATTGGCACGTGTTTCGCTGCACGTCTCTCTTATTTTTCGGAGACCTTGCAATACAAAATTCTTTTACGTAAGTTTCGAGTTAACTTGATTGATTTTATGGGTTTAAAATTGAGTTTTCGGGAGTTGACTTATTAATTGATTTTAAAGTTTTAAATGTAATTTTAATATTTAATAAAAATATAATTTAGAATTTAAAAAATTTCAAGGTAATATATTTTTTCAGAAAAATTATTGAGACAATGAAAAATTAACTCGATCTTAGTTTCCAAGCGACTTGTGTCATGGATTTTATTGTGTTTAATACTGTTATTTTTTTCTAAACTATTTTTTTGATTATATTCATAATTTATTTCTTAACTAATATAATATTAAATGATAAAATTGAGAAAAAACTATTAAAACAAATTAAAGGACCAACAAAAAAAAAACATATCCGGCTAGTGAACGAACTAGTCAAACCTATAAATCGGATAAACCGAGCTAGCAAATCAAACCCGTGAATGGTTTATTGACTTTAATAGGATTATAATTTGTTTTTTAAAAAACTATTTTTTATTTAACTGCATGATAACAAAAATAAACAATCACAAAATCAAATGCCAACCTAATATTGAGATGCTAAAAAAAGTAATGAAAAAAGAAGAAGTTAAACTCGTCAGTTCTTTTCTATGAAACTTTTTTTTTCTAGAATATGAGAAAAAAATATATGAAAAAAAGTCAAGTTTTGTAGAAAAAAAAAAACAGAGAAAAGACACTCCGACAAACCCATTTTGGGTTCGTAATTTTTTCTTAAAGAAAAAACATTAGAAAAACTGAGAGACAAATATAGATCAAGATATTTAATATTGTAATATGAGTAATTTACCTGATTGTGTTTAATAAATCTATTTATTAAAATCAAATTGAAATAGAGATCGACAAACACATAAGATTTATTAAATAAAATAAAAAGAAAAATATACCATGTAAGGCTACACATATTAAAAATATTATAGTAAATACATATTTTTCATTCATAAAAATAAATTTAATATATATAAATATTTTTTAAAAAACTACAAATGAATAATGTGAATGTCTTAAAAAATTAAAAAAATCCAATATAATTAAGAACTAATAAGGATAAATAAGCAAATAAAAAAAATTATAGACAAATAAAATACAAATTTTAAAATTATTTTACAAAACATATAAAAAAAAAGAAAAAAAAGCAAAGAATGAGGCTAGGCCTAGCACCTGACCCATGATTAAAGGGCCTGCGCGTGGGCCTAGTCACGCAGACCTTTTTTTTTAAGATAATGGAACGAATACCATGTCGTTCGCCTCAATTCAATTATTTTTAAAAAAGATTCCGATCATTATGGTGGCTGAAAAATCAGGGTGCTTGGTTTTTGTCATCTAAAAACCGATTTTCAACCTCAAACACCTAGAAAATACCCTTAACCTTGTTCAATCCATCTTTAACCTCTAAAAGCGTAAAAAACCAGTCAAAAACCATGAATCAACCCAGAACTCAATTTCTTTCCTAACTCAGATATGTTTTTTTAGGTATTTTCAACTTACCAAAACACTTAATTTAAACTCCCCTTATCATATGTAACCATTTGAAATAAAAATCTAACGTTTTGGTAGTCAGAATCGTTGAAATGATGCCCTTCTCTCTCTAAGCCATATTTCAGCAATTCCTTCTCTTCCCTCTCACACAATAAGAACTAAAAAATAATGAATTTGAAGTTTAGTACCAAAATAGATTTTTAAAAAACGCAAAGGACCGGTCACCTCATAGAAAAAATATGAGGGGCACAAATGTACTTCACCAACAAATTTGAACGCGCCACCTATGTTACCCGTGTATTACACTTCAATCATTTGTCTTGCAATTCATTCCTCACTTCTAAAAAAACATGCAACTGGTCTCTAATTTGGGCTTTAATTGTGCCAAAAAAAAATTTACAATTATAATCTATATAATCCATAGTAAAATGTAAAATAATAAACAGTAGTCTAACAAAAATAAAAACACCACATCATTTAGCTTTATAAATAAGAATAGATAGTAGATAATCATTCGAATGCAGGTGGGAGTCCCCAGTTGATGCAATTTGTTTGGCCGTGTTATCATCCTTAGAATATGTCTATTAAATGGTTTTCACTGCTTGTTTCATGCACCTCACAGGAAAATAGAAATGAGAGACGAAAAGGAAATAACTTTATGTATCAGGTAACATGAGAAAGGGTAACGATGTACATCTTCCTGATCCTTTTAAAATTTAAACTGGCACTGCTTAACTAATTACTGCAAAATGTTCTTGTTTTTTTTTTTTACAAGAAACTTGCTGAGTAGCAGTAAAGACAGATGATAACAACACATAGAGGAGTCAAAACTTACCACCGAACCGTGTTCATGTGTGGTATATCCTGGTAATTGCTTCTCCATAAGAACTTTTCCTTTGAAGAATTAATGAACTTGCTTCCCAGGTTATCCTCACCGGGATTGTAGCTCTTTCTCTTGCTATATTTATCCTGACTGATAACCCCATCATTGGTCACAGCTATCACTACCACAAAAATATGTTGTTTGCGTTATCTCTTTGTTAATCACTTCTCCAAATGCATATCTCCTTCTATGAAGGATCTTGCTGCTATCCATGTTTTCATCACACATACAGCTCTTCTGTAATCGCCGAGTTTTTCTGGGTGGATAATAACATCAGTTAGCCTACTGCCACACCTCGCATTCTCATTCTAGGACATCCACATAGCTTGCATCACTCCGCTTGCTCTCTTTTTCAGTCACTTTTTCCAGATCTCCATATCTCATAATTCCTTGTAAAGGGATCTTATTGAACAGTGTCAGCTTGGAGAGGTGGTTCCCGGTGGAGATTTGGGCTATAACGTAGCTGCATGCAGCTCCTGCCAAAGCAAATATCACAAATGGTTTAACTCTCGGCTTAATTTGTATGCTTTCTACAGCGCATTAATACTGTCTATTAAAGGTATTGAAGATATTCTGAAGATTTCTACCATTATGTCGTTGCCTAATATAAATTATATGTTCCCTAGTTTGGATATGTTTGTGCCTTTATTGTTAGTATATAGTCATGGCAACAATCATGGAAGAAATGATGGGCGCCAAGATATACTTTCCTTGCTGCATAATTTCTCTGCTATATATATGTGTACAGTTTCTAAGTTTTGGGTGTAAGAATACATTGTTATCTCTTAAAATTCTTTATGGTATGAGAGCACCAGTCTCCGAATTCTTAGTATGTGACTCTGCTTCTGAGAGTCTGTTGTGTTGTTATGAAAGACCACTTAAAGTATGCCTCAGATGTTGGCTTAAAGGTCTCGTTACTAACGAATTGTTCTGATGATACCAACCCCTCTTAAAGATTGAGCTCTCCGTGTTATTGAATGAATTCAATTATCTTCCTTTATTAAGAGTTGTCACTATTATCCTTGGTGGAAGATTTACGTTAAGTTTTATAAATGGTTCTACCATTCCCCCAGAAGTTAATGATGTAGAATATGAAGCATGGCTTTCCAAACGCCAACCGGTTATGTCTTGAATCCTTAACTCAATGGAACATAACATTGCTGAAATTTTTAGTTTTTCAGAATCTTTATTGGACCTGTGGGATGCCATTCATGACATGTATGGAAATCAAAATAATTCTATCAGGATTTTCCAGATTCATCGCGAGATTGCCAATCTTCATCAAGATGGAAAGCCTAAAAATCTTGTGGAATGAATTGGAGATGTATTGCCTTTATACTATAGTTGCTGCTATATTACAAAAAAGAACTGAGGATAGAATTTTTCAGCTGTTGGCAGGTCTCAGCCCAGATTTTGAAAACCTGCAAAGTCACATTCTAATGAATCTAGAACTGCCATCCTTGAAATAAGTTTACGCTACCATTCAACGTGAAGAAATACGTAAGAAAGTAATGACTTGTGATGTTAATCTTGGAGTTCCTGATGCTCGTGCCTATCAAACCAAATTGATGTCACAAGATATTAATCTTGGACTTTCTTACCGTGGTTAGTTCAGACCAAATCCTATAAAGGGAAACAGACTGATTTGAAGTGCCAGTACTACCACAATCTTGGTCATAATACAGATCATTGCTAACTTCTTCATCTTGAAATTAAACCTAAATTTGCAAAGGATCAGAGAAGACATCCAAAAGGTGTACATAATCATAAGTCATACCTTGCTAATCATTCCACCGAGAGCTTCTTTACCAACCCTGTAACATTGATATCTGATTTTGCAAACTATCTACAAGACAAGCATGATCAAGGAAAATTACATGGTGAAACTACCAGTCAAGACCAAAAGCAACCAACTACCCTTCTTAGTAATTTTGCTGATTTTTTAGCACCAAGGTATTCTAATTGCATTCATGACTGCATTATAACTTGTAAATTTGCATGATCTTTGGATAGTTGATTCTGGTGCCACCGACCCCATGTCAAACAAATTAAATAACATTCATGATTTTGAATCACTCGTCAACCCCACATTTGTATCCGTAGCTGATGGGAAGGATGCTCATGTTAAGGGGAAGGGAAAGATAAATCCACTTTCTGATAAGATGGTGTCTGATGTTCTATTTGTACCATTCTTTCCATTTCAGTTGTTCTCTGTCAGTAAGATTACATTTACTATAAACTGTGAAGTGATTTATACCTCTTCCAAGGTTATGTTTCAGGACCTTGTAACCAAGAAGATGATTGGTGAAGGATATTTCTTACATGGTCTTTATTATGTCTCTCATAAGTATTAAGTCTCCAGAGGACTTTAAGCAACATCCAATCCATTACATGAGCACCTCTTATGGCACCGTTGTCTAGCATACTCTTTAGAGTCTGTTCTTTGTAAAATAAATTCAGTTCAAATATAGGAACCTCTTAATTATGAAATTTGTCACTTTTCCAAATCTACAAGATTTTCATTTACTTCTTCATTGTCAGAAACTACTCATTCATTTGAACTTGTTCACTTAGATGTATAAGGACTTTTCTATATTTATATTGATGGTTTTAAATATTTTGTTACCTTTATCGATGACTTCTCTAGGGTTACTTGGGTGTATCTGCTGAAAACTAAGAGTGACGTGTTTGATTGTTTTAAGAACTTTCATTTGTTAGCTTTTAATTAGTTTTCAGCTCACATTAAAATCCTTCGATCTGATAATGGCTCCGAATATATGTCCAAAGACATGATAAAATATTTATGTTCTAATAGAATTTTTCATCAGACTAGCTATGTTGGCACACCTTAACAAAACATGATATCTGAACGTAAAAATCATGACCTGCTTGAAAAAACTCGTGCCATTATACTTCAAATGAATGTTCCAAAATGTTTCTGGTCATATGGAGCTCTTACAACTATTTATCTTGTAAACCGCTTACCCAGTCAAGTGCTAGATTTCTCATCTTAAAGTTTTTTGTTGCAATTGTTTTATGCACTTACCAGCTAAACATCGTGACAAGCTGGTTTCTAGAGCCATCAAGTGCATTTTTCTAGGTTACTCACAACTTAAAAGGGATACAAGTGCTATGATCTTTTGTTGAAGAAATTCTATGTTTCCAGATATGTTCGATTAATTGAAGATACACTGTATTTTTCTGCAGCAAATTAGGGGGAGACTTTATCAGATTTTTTTCCTTTGCCTAGTATTGGTAATGCTAGTCTGCTTCAACCTATCATCCCTTGTTTTGATTTTAGCAACTCTAACCGATAGCCTTAGCCTTAGCTTCAGCTTGCATATGATTCTAGTGATGTTGTCGTTTATGTTTTTGATTCCAGTAATCTCTAACCTGACAATACCAGCATATATAAATTGTCTTGCTCTCGTGATGCTCTGCCAACTATTAGAAGAATTTCACTCCGAACATGTCAACCACCATCTCGAATGCAAGATTATGTCACCTACAATGTGAAGTATCCTATTTCCAAGTTCTTGTCTTATCATCGACTCTCTTCAGCACATAGTGCATTCTTACTTCTATATCAGATGTTCATGAACCGAAGACCTTCCAATAAGCATAATTGCAGGAAGTATGGCAGCATGCCATGAATGAAGAACTGATAGCTCATGCTGAAAACCACACGTGGAGTATAGTACCACTACTTGCTGGAAAACAAGCTATAGGTTGTCGTTGGATATTTAAGACAAAATTCAAGTCAGATGGGTTAATTGATTGACATAAAACTCATCTTGTGGCTCAAGGTTTAACTCAAAAATTTGGTATTGACTACAAGGAAACATTTGCTCCAATGGACAAGATGACTACTTTCAGAGTCCTTTTATCCGTTGCTATCAACCATAGATGGTTTCTATAACAAATGGATGTAAGAAATACATTCTCACATGAAGATCTTGAAGAAGAAGTATTCATGAAACTTCCTCTCAGACATTTTTAGAGTGGCAATTCTACACTAGTTTGCAAACTTCATAAATCCATTTATGGCTTGAAGCAAAGTCTTTGGGGCTTGACATGCAAAATTAAGTGTTGCTCTTGAAGTTCTTAGTTTTAAAAGAAGCTCTACAAATTTTTCCTTGTTTATTCAATATGGTTTAACTCATAAGCTAGTTGTGCTCATATATGTGGTTGATCTTATTATAAGTGGGAGTAATGGTGATTCAATAACTCATTTTACGAAGTCTCTTCAACAACAATTCCGGATTGATTTAAAAATATCAATTTTACTAACTCATTAAGATTGTGTAATATCCTCAACATTTAGGAACAAATTTCATTATATTTAATCCAAAAAAAGTGTAAATTGTTTTTTTACTGATCGATGGAATGGTCAACTTATTTAATTGAAAATTCAATAGGTTGACCGGATTGATTTAAAAATATCCATTTTACTAACTCATTAAGATTATGTTGAAATTTTGGTAAAGTTTCCTTTGTGTTTGGGACATCCCAAGTGTTGATATCAAATTCATAACACAAAAAATAATACTTTATAACTATAAACACCACAACTTATCACCTCAATTTCGATCCAATCATTTTGGATCTCATCTCATTATATTCATCATTCCATATTTCATTCCCATCAATTTATATCACTATGACATTTATTTGTTTCATATCCATCATAATAATTTAAAACATCAAAACAATACAATAATTCTACATCATCTAACACTTGAATAAATACAAAGATATAAGTTAAACAAATTATATCACTAAACATATTACATCACCTTAACTAGGTAGTGATAATTGCTAGTTTAATTACATAACAAAATCAAGTATTTAAAATTACAATCCATAAGCTTAATATTACAACATAATAGTCCATATGTACCTAGATCTACACAAAAATACTAACTAATAATTAGTATTTGAATTACATATTATGGTCTGGATACTAATCAATTCGGTCAACCCATCTTGGTTGCCAATCATTCTGGCATTCCCATTCGGAAGCCAATATCGAGGTATTTCTTATGAATACCATTCAATCCGGTCAACCTATCTTGGTTTTCAATCATTTCGGCATTCCTATTCAGAAGCCAATAATCTAGTTTTAATACACCAATGGTCATAAGTATATCTAATATGAAGTCTAGTTTACTCATTGTCTTTGGCTTTTTGTATCTTATTTGAAAAATCTGATTTACTAGTGGTTTTTAGTTTTTATAATTCAGTTTAAGATGTTTGGTTTACAATTGGCTTAGGCTTTATAGATATAAACAAATTATTTTAAGTATAGGAAGTTAGTTTAAAAAGTTTAATTAATCTCTAAAGAGACTTTAGTCATAATACAAACATTGTAAGACTAATCTAAAATCATTATATCCTACCAATATAATTTCATGTTTATAGCACAACTTCAAGATGTCATCAATACTTCTTGAGATATTGTACACAAGAACAAATCTACATATACAAAACCACAAGGTAATGATTAGTAACTTAATAGTTTGATTCATCAAAACTAGGAGAAATGTATACCTTCGGGCCAACAATTCAATATACAACTATTAAGTCTACTTATAACACTTTTACACTAATGTAAAATCCAACTTTACTTTTTCAGAAGGTAGCATAATAGCTTTTTCATAACCAATCTTCTTAATCAATACCAGTGTTGCACCATTAAAACTAACTATTATATACAAGGGTTTAATGCGCTTACTTATAGCCATTATTGGCTTAAGAAATGCCACATCTATTTATAGCCATTCTTTTTAGGGAAATTTAGGGAAACCTTTTAGGATACTATTTAAGTATAGAAAGTTGGTCTAAAGAGTTAAATTAATCCCTAAAAATACTTGAGTCATAATACAAACATGTTAAGAATAATCTTGAAGCATTATATCCTACCAACAGAATTTCATGTTTATAGTGTAACTTTAAGATGTCAATACTCAAGATAAATAGTATGGGAATAAATCTAAATCAACATAACCTTAAGGTAATTAATGATTAATAACTTCTTAATAGTTTGACTAATCAAAACTAGGAGCAATGGATACCATTAGGTCAACAGTTCTAGATCTAACTATTAAGTCTACTTCTAGAACTTGAATATGTTTTGTATAAAATTTGACATTGCTACTTTGAAAGGTTGCATATCAACTTTGTTATGACTAATTTTTTTTATCAATGTTAAAAACATTATGTTCAGTACTACACCATTATCAATTAACGCCCTCTTTATTGGTACACCATTAAAACTGGTAGTTATATACAGGGGTTTAATGTGGCTACTCATAGCCATTGTTGGCTTATAAAATGCCATATTTGGTCCCTAATAAATCATAGGTTCTGATCGGTTGTTTTCCATGATTTGTGCCTTCTTATCTGCACTGTCTTTATTGTCAATATCAATATAATATAAAATTGACCAGGTTTGGTCTTAAACAAGTATGGTAGGGAAAAAAATGATACTGTTAGTACAATATCATCATAATTGATCTTTTTTTGCCTCATAATGGATTTATAGTAAGTTAGCCTCTTTCATTGTATCCTGATCATTCATTTATTATATCAGAATTGTAAGCTCACTAACTTCCATTTCTTTATATTATGCATTCTCTTCAAAGAGGACACAAAATCTTTTTTTCCATTATTTATTCATTTAAGAAGGCATCACCACCATCCATAAGCTCATTTTCTACCTAAAGTTAGGTATCTTTATTAATGAAGATGTTAGTTGAGTCTAATTTAGGCTCTGAAAAAGTATTTTATTTTATTAATGAGACAATGTTGTGGTTCTTAAGTCTGTTACTTTGTTTAACTATAATCACACTTGCAATAACTTGACATTTTTCTTTAGGAAAACCTTTTTTTTATTCTTTTAGCAGGAATGTCCTCTTTTATTCTTTTTGAATGATTGAGGCTACTTTTTGATATTGTTACTTACATAGCACAACTTTAGGGTATTTATGTGTTGATGGTTTTCTTCACTTTAGTTGTTTAATTGTTGGCCTTCTCTATTGGAAAACTTTATCTTATTTTTTGTGCAATTGATAGTTGGTTATATTTCATGGTTAACTATTACCTTTGCTTTCTCAATTCATGGTTGGTCACCTTATTCATATTATCTTACCATATTTATAATAGACTTGCCCGTTTTTATAAAAAAATCTTTAAAAATATACCTTTTGAACTATTTAGGATCTAAAATGACCTTTTAATTAAACAATGATGGTGTTTGGTTGAAAATAATCATTGCATAATATGTCAACCTATTCTTGTGTTGGATTAGGCTCAAGCTCAATCCTATTTCACAATCATCATGTGTGCAATCGATCATCAACTCCACGTGTTAGTAATCCAATATACGTTTGTATTTGTTGATTATTGACCGAAGGACTTTTTTTCCTGATCCTAAAACTTATTCCTTTGATGAGGTGTATGCTTTAGCAACATCATTTCTCATTAGTATGTTAAAAAATTAAATCCTTGTAAGATATGTCTTGCTTAATTGACCTTGTTTTCACCTTCTTTCCAGGTCTAAGAGATATTAGTGATCACTACCCAATTCATCATCCTTATCACTAAGCTTTAATGACTTTCGTTGTGGCAGATGTTTATGTCATTCATTGTTAGCAGGTATTTTAAACATGAAGCTTTTGGACTTTTATGGAGTGCAAATTTATTTAACCTTGCCCTATAAGTCTTCCTCCTTAGATAGAAATCTATGACAAACAGGGCACCTATATAATTTGTTAGAGAGGTTTCTCATGATTTTCTAGTGTCAATTCTTTAGATTTTCCATAATTGATATACCTTTTACATATAACAACATTAGTGTTAAATTTAAGCCTCTGTCATATTTAATCAAATCTAGTTTGTTGTATTTTTCCTTTCCTAGGTAGTCTTTAAGGTTTAATAATAGTCACTAAAGTTTTCATCTTAGGAAATGGGTTGTTATCAACTTTTATTTTCTTCTATAATAAGGGAATTCAACTAGCTTCTAATGCCTTCTAAATTTAATTCCTAAAGATGACATAATTATTAGTATCATGTCTCCATGAGTCGTGTCATGCTTACTATTTCTTCATCTTTATTTTCTTAGTAATGAGGATTGTGTGATTGCCTAGGAGTTTTTTTTTTTTTTTTGTCCTCTTTAAATCTATTGATCAAATATTCAATCTACTTTTTTTTATATATATATATATATATATATATATATCAAATGAGTACTCTTTATATTTACTAGTAACTTTGGTTGTTTTCACTTCTTTACTAATACGCTTATTAATCTTTTTTGAATTTCTTAATGCAGGAATCTCAAGAAGTTTTTCCTTTTAAGTTTCATGACCAATATAAGCTATTGTTGAACTTATTTGAAGTCCTCATAAAAATTAGTATTAGCTAATGAATGCGTGATCATGACCCTGTTCAAATAGCCAACTAAAATGTTCATCTAAGTAACTTTTTTCTATTTGTTTTGCTAACATCTTTTTATATCGAGTAACATCATATGTAAAGGTGTATATATTAGCTTTCAATGAGATCTCTTTGGGCTTGAACTATTTTGGCAAAATGAACTAGTTTTACTTATGGTTTTGGTTTATAAAAGTGCTCATGCAAATAAGCTCTTATCTCTTCCTAACCGTTTATAGAGTTAGGTAACAGTGTAGAGAATTCACAAAATCAATTTTAGTTAGTGATGAACCCAATAAAATTAATTTTACAAAGGGATTCAAAGCACCATCACTACATTAATTAGTAAACCTAGCAATTTATTCCCTTGTTGACTAGTTATCCTCCCTAGAAAACTATTAAGAATAAATTATCTTAATTCTTTTATGAATTGGATACGACATATCAATCAATCCAGGGTATTGATGATTATATATAGGCCTCGTTATACGTCCAATGTTTAAACTCGTTTTCCTTAGGTGTTAGGCCAACTCAACTTTATCAATTATTCTTCTTGGTTATTGATCGAAGTGTCTAAGGCATAAGAGGATTGGGATTGGCATGTTAGAAGGTAGCCTATAGTTGACTAAATAGCCTGATTACAGGTTGTGGTAGCTATAGATAAGGTTATGGCACCATATAATTGGCTTAAGGCTACCCTTTATAGAAAGGAGGAGTATAGGCTGAAATGCCCAAGATTGGCAGGATGAGGATCCATTGAATGATACTGCTTCACACGCTCTAGTAAGAGCATCTGAGTCCTTGCAGGGAAGAACTGCATAAGTTGAGAGATGGGTTTCGACAGGAATTGAGGCAAGGGTTGATTGCCTTATGATTTAAATTAGTGAAATAACTAATTGAGGTAGCACAAGCTTTGAAAACCTGTATTGGAGAGTGTCCATAGGGACATCAGGGAACATGTAAAAAGAGAGATAAATATGATATTATCAGTAGACTGCTGCTTACGAAGAAGAGAAAAGTGGAATATTTAAGGCATCCAGGAATAAGAAAACAATAACGGTACTATTTCACCAATAGTCAAGTGGAAGAGTGATGGGTGGACAGACTCACTCAAGAGCGAACCCTTCAAAGGGGACTAGTGACCGGAAGAATGTGCATTACCCTCACTATATGAAGTGCGAACAAAGGCATTTGGGAGACTACTCTATTTCACCAAGGTGATGTTTTATATGTAGAGGACAAGGTTATAGATGAAGAAGCTGTCAGTATTTGGGGTAAGGATGTCATTATTGCGGTGAAAGAGGCCATTATAAGAAGGAATGCCCTAAAAGAAATATTAGGCAAGCACAAAGTATGCCGCAACCAATTCAAAGTTATCAACAATCTGTCATAGTGAATAGGCTGATAAGGCCTTCCTAATCAGGAGTAAACTCCAGCCAAGAGAGTCTAGGGGCACAAAATGACTGGACTTCAGGAAGCGTCTTCCACCTGACACTGGAAGAAGTTAGGATTGTAGTCGATGCGGTAGCAGGTACACTACCGATGAATAACTTTAATGTGTTTGTCTTGTTTGAACTGGGTGTTACCCACTCATTTATTTCTAGGAGAATTGTCACCAAGAATGGAGAAGGGGGTGAAAATAATAGAAAAAAGGGTTCATAATTGGAACTCCGACAAGAAACAAGGTATGAAATAGAAATAAACTTGATGCCCTAAGAATTACATGATTTCGATGTAATCCTAGGCATGGTTAGCTGAGTAAGTACAAGGCTAGATAGATTGCTATACTAAAACTGGCATGTTCCAAATACTGAGGGTTTCGTAGTTATTAATGATGCCTCGAAGAAAAGACTTGGGTGTGATTGATGTAACATGGGGAAATGATCGCTTATGCGTCAAGACAGTTAAAGACTCATATAAAGACTTACTCGATACATGACCTGAAATCGATTACTATGGTATTTGCTTTGAGAATCTGAAGGCACTATCAATACGAGTCCCTTTAATTTCGTGGATGAAATTTATATTAGGAGTGGAGAATGTAAACACCCAACAAAAAAAATAAAGCCAGAAATGACTCCACTATCGTTGTCGATTTTTGAATCGACAATTACACAGTTTTTGTTACTAATTTTTGAATCGGCAGGGACACAGTTTTTGTTGTTGATTTTTGAATTGGCAACGACTCAGTTTTTGTTGATGATTTTTAAGTCAATGACGGTTATGTGCGCTGGCAAATCCATGCATTTTGTAAAAACATAAAAACAAATAGTCTTGGCCGACCCATGTTAGGAGGAATTGAGGGGTAAGGACTGGCCTACTCTAAGGGGAAGTGTGAGGAAGCAGAACTGGCCTACTCCAAATTGAAACTATGAAGGATTTGACTAGCCCTAGGATGAACTAAATAGAGATAGAACAAAGGTAAACGGCCTTCCAAACACCCTTCCACATTAAGGGGGGTATAAATGCAACAACGAAGAGAGAATGACCTTTGCTCTTCTAAAAAACAGTTGGCAATCAGCCTCGGGTGTAACAACCTATCTTCCCAAGGCAAAACCAGCGAACCTAGCTGCATGCACCTTTTTGGAACGTTGGAGAAGAAGGGAAATTAGAGAAAAAAAAAAGATAACTAGAGCTGTGAAAGGAGAAGGAGTCTAAACCTCTCCCCTAAAACCGACTCTAACAGCTACAACAGACCCTTTCTCTGTCCAGAGAAAAAAACCACACAACCCTAGTTGCATGTTCACCTTGTTGCATGTATGAGTAAAAAGAGAGCTAGAGGGTAGGAATAATGACTGAAACGATGGTGGGAGAGGGAGAGTAACATGCGGTTGAACAGAAGAAAAAAGGGGAAGAAAACTGAACAGAAAAAAAAGGAAGAAAACCAGCAAAAGAGGGGAAAAACTAAAGCCATTTAAAATCAAAAGGTATGAACTAGAACCTTTCTTCTCCTGTTGTTATGACCTTGAGACCAAAAGGAAAAAGGAAACCCTAAGTAAATGGCCTAGGATTTTTGCACTAGCTGTTAAGGGAAAAAAAATTGGATTAGGAAGAGAGACAAAAATGAGGTTGAATATGAGACCTAATTCCAGAACATACAACAAGAGAAATGAACAATTTTTATTGAACAAATTTGGGAGAGGGTCGACCATAGTTGAAAGGCTGGACAAAATGTGTATGTGTGGTGAAATGCAGGACAATAGCTTTGTTAAAATCCTAAGATCATATCCAAACTAAAACAGAATGCATATTGATGATTAATGCTTTGATTTTTCACAAATGATTGATGAATTTACATGTAATGTGTAAAGAATTGATGAAATGCATGAAGTGTGATTCTGCTGGATTCCTAGGAACATTTTATATGCTGGAACCGAAATTTATGTTGATGTCCATGCTTGAATTCTATTATAAGATTGTTGAGTTTACATGAGAATGGTTCAAGTAAATGAGAAAATGTTTGTGGCATAATTTTGTGATTATACTTGTGATAAAAATGAAATAGAACCCTTATGTGTGTATGATTGTTATTAGTTATGTTGATACCTTGCCATGATACAAATGTGAATGTAAGAATGTATGGTTGTGATAATGTTAGGTGTTGGTATTAAAAGTGATGATTGGGAAAAACCTTGGAAATGAATATTGTAAACGTTTTTGGGTTACTTAATAATGTATGATGAACGGAGTGTGGTTCGACGAGGACCTATGCCCAACTAGGATGAGAAGCGATGGTAGGAGGAAAGCCAAGTGTAAACCTTACGCTTGGCTGAAAGAAAGAAGTAGAACCAGAAACGACTCCATCACCGCTGATGATTTTCGAATCAGCAGCGACTCAGTTTTTGTCAATGATTTATGAGTCAGTTGTGAGCCATATGCGCTGATGACTTCAGCGTCGGTTGTGAAACTGTGTTGCATTGATGATTTTTGAGTTGGCAGCGACTAAGTTTTCGTCAACGATTTCTGAGTCAATTGTGAACTATATGAGCTGATGATTTCAGTGTTGGTTGTGAAACTATATTGCGTTGATGATTTCTGAGTCGACAGCAACTCAGTTTTCATCAACGATTTCTGAGTCAGCTATGAACCATATGCGCTGATGATTTCTGAGTCGGTAGTGACTCAGATTTCATGAACAATTCTTGAGTCGCAGTAGTTTATGTGCGCTGGCGATTTTTGCCGAATACGGTGTCACTAGTGAGTCAGTTTCATTGACGAGTTTACTGCACCAGCAAAATAGTTTCGCTAACAATTCTGTGTTCTAGCGAACCAGTTTTTGCTGCCGAATTCTGTATCACTAGCAAACCAGTTTTCACTGACGAATTGTATGTCACCAACGAATCAATTTTCGCTGCCGAATTCTGTCACCAGCGAATCAGATTTCAATGTTGATTTATGTGTCACCATCAAAACAGTCTTCGCTGTCGAATTCTATATCATCAGCGAACCAGTTTTCACTATCGAATTCTGTATCACCAGAGAACTAGTTTTCGTTTACGAATTGTATGTCACCAGCGAATCAGATTTCGCTACCGATTTCTATGTCACTAACGAAACAGTCTTCGCTGCCGAATTCTGTATCACCAGCGAACCAATTTTCGCCGATGAATTGTATGTCATCAGCGAATCATTTTTCGCTGTCGAATTCTGTGTCACTAACGAATCACATTTCGCTGCTGAATTTTGTGTCACTAGAAAAACAATCTTCACTGCCAAATTTTGTATCACCAGTGAACCAGTTTTCACTTATGAATCGTATGTCACCAGCGAATTAATTTTCGTTGTTGATTTCTGTGTCATCAGCGAACCAGTTTTCACTATCGAATTCTGTATCACTAGCGAACCAGTTTTCACTGACGAATTGTATGTCACCACCGAATCAGTTTTCGTTGTCTAATGTTATGTCACCAGCGAATCCAATTTCGTAGTTGAATTCTGTGTTACCAACAAATCAGATTTCACTGTCGAATCTTGTGTGACTAGCAAATTAGATTTCCCTGCTGAATCCTGTGTCACCAGCAAATCAGTTTCGCTACTGAAGTCTGTGTCACCAGTGAATCAATTTTCACTGCCGATTTCTGTGTCATCAGCGAAACAGTCTTCGTTACCGAATTTTGTATCACCAGCGAACCAGTTTTCGCTGATGAATTGTATGTCACCAACGAATCAGTTTTCGCTGTCGAATGTTATGTCACTGGTGAATTCGATTTCGCAGTTGAATTCTATGTTACCAACAAATCAGATTTCACTGTCGAATTTTGTGACCAGCAAATCAGATTTTGCTGTCGAATCCTGTGTCACCAGCAAATTAGTTTCGCTATCGAAGTTTGTGTCACCAACGAATTAATTTTTGTTGTCGAATCCTGTGTCACTAACAAATTTGGTTTCGTTGCTGATTTTCTATGACAGACTTCCATGTTGGAAATGACGTAAATACTTGTAACAATTTCATTGTATGATTGTGTAATGTGTGGAACACTTGAATGTGAACATGTGTATCAAATGCAATGTGTTGATTTGTGATCATTGATGTGTTAGGTGGTGCGACTGGGATCGGACCTGCGACTGGACAAGGACACCCCATGGGAGGAACAGGTAGGTCGTTTCCACCTTTTTCTTGTATAATGTTAATGTTCTGAAATAACTTGTTTAAGGATGATATATTATTGCGTTGTAATGAATGTTAAATCGACTATGAAAATTTGTTTGAGTTGTTGATGAAATTGAGTTGTTGACGAATGTTAAACCGACTATGAATGTTAATTGAGTTGTTGACGAATGTTAAACCGATTATGAAATGTTGATTATGTTGTTGATTAGCTTCGGCTAATGGCATTTGAGATGGATGATTAGGTTGTCTATGATTAGTTTCGGCTAATGACATCCGAAATGGATGACCGGGTTGTGATTGATGATTAGCTTCGGCAAATGGCATCCGAGATGGATGATCGGGTTGTGTTTGATGATTAGCTTCGGCTAATGGCATCCTAGATAGATGGTCAGGTTGCGTTGATAATTAGTCTCGGCAAATGGCATCCTAGAGAGATGACCGGTTTGAATATAACGATTAGTTTTGGCTAATGGCATCCTAGATGGATGATCAAGTTGATTATGGTGATTAGCTTTGGTTAATGGTATCCGTGAGAGATGACGGGTTTGATTTTGTGATTAGTTTTGGTTAATGGCTTTCGAGATGAATGACCGAGTTTAGATGTTGCGATTAGCTACAGCTAAAAACATCCAAGGTGGATGATCAAGTTAAAGTGAAGTAATTAATCTCGACCGATGATCAAACTTCGGCCCCACAACTCCTATGGAGAGGTTGGGGCATATGAGTGAGAATAATACATTTAACGAAATAATAAGGATTGTACAATGCATATAAGAAGTAAATGAAAGAATGCACTCATTTTCAATTGATAACGAAAAGTAACGATAACATTCTTCTAGTTGTTTATTATCATGTTAGATTATTTACAATCCTTGTATCCATGTTGTTTCTGTAACAGGGACATCACACAATCAAGGTGCATTGGAAAGCTCGTTCCACGGGTTCATATATTTTGAAAGGTGCTACGTAATAATATGTTTTAGTTGTTATGTATTTGATAAGAACGAACAAACCAGTTGATTATTTATCATTCGATACTTTTGTAAGAGACTTGTATTGAAAATTATAATGGAATACGGATGTGAAAGTACGATCTTGTAAACATGATGTGCTGAATGTATGTATGTGATATTCTCTTTTATGAGAATGATGTATTGTGAAATCACATGAGTATTGCACTATACTAAGAGATGAATTCTATTACAATAAACCCTAAATACCGTTGTGAGAATGTGTATTGACACTTTTTAAGGAATGTTGATTTACATCACCCTATATGGGTTGTTCATTGCTAATGAATGGAATGCATTTATAAATTCAGAGAATGATATTGTGAAAAGCAATGAGAACCTAACGACTTCTAAACAAAATAAAAAAATTCCACCGATTTTTTGCTATGAAAAAGTCGGGTTGTTACATACATTTTCTTTTGACAGATTTTTGTTTTGCCAAACATGACCTTAAGCCTTAAAAGGCTTAGCCCAATTATGTGGATTGGGCTTCCTAGCCTTGCCCAAAACCCGAAGGCTCAGTCCAATCACATGGACTAGGCTTCTCAGCCTAGCCCAAGCCCATAAACAAAACCCAAGATCAAAACAAAAGTTTTAAAGATCAAAACGGTGATTTTTGGCTGAACATCTCAAGAACATGAAGAACATAGCTAAGAACCCAAAAAACAAATTGAAGATAAAGAACAAAATGCATTAAATCAAAGGCATAGAAAGAGAGAACATGTCAAATTATAGTAAAATGATGTATTAAATGGGAAATACTATATCAAATATCTCTCATATCAAGTCAAGTAGTTTAAATCTAAACCCAAGTGATTGGTACTTAAAAGTGCATTTTTATCAAGGTTTTATATCATCATTTTGCACTTGAAGTATCAATATCTCCTTAACTAGAGCATGTTTTATAATAACATGTCTAATAATAAAAGATACCTTTAATTTATGCTAAATTTTCATCTTAAATGCAGGTCTATCACATAAATCAAAGGATTGATTGATGAGTTTAACTACTGAAATTGAGAAGGCAAAGAAAAGGTTAAGCTTAGAAAAGAGATGCTGGTTCAGTCCAAACTTGAACACCATTCGGTTATTAGATCATAACTGAAGCTGTGGAACTTGGATTTAGGTCTGGTTTATATGTATGGAAAGCTAAGACATAGACCTAAAACTTTCATGAAGAGTCCAAGATTCAAAATGACCGTTTTCAAGTTCAAATTATAGCAACAACAAAGAAGTCGAAATATGTCCTGCAACCCAGACACTATTCAGTGTTCAGCCCATATGTTGAGTTCTAGAAGTCTAAATGTACCAATTCTTGTTTTGTTGGAAAGCTTAGACAATTTTCCATAACTTTAATGAAGACTATATACTCAAATTCTGATGTTAACAATGACGTTTTCTGCAGACAAGAAGATAATGATTGTTACCAAGTCAAGAGGTGGTCACCCACTTAACAATTAGCCATCAAATCAATAGTTCCGAATTTTGGCCTATAAAAAGAGGTATTTGTCATGCATTTAGGCATCTTGGTTTTCAGATCAAGATCATTTCCTTACTCACTTTCTTTCTTTGTAGTTTTAATTTTTCTAGTTTTATTTCATGTTATAGTTTCATTAATCTCTTGTTTATGCCTTTCATTTTCTTTACTATACTTATATAATCATGTTCTCCTCTTGTTTATTTATGTTTCTCTTCTTTATTATGTTTAGCTAAGTTTATTATGTCAATGTGAAAGTGTTTCACTAATAGTGTTAGGATAAGTATAATATAAACTCAACATGGACTTTAATATTTGATACTAACATGTTTTGTATTTGTTATCTTATTCACTCTTAATACTTTGTTTGTTAAATGGTTAATCTAGATTTGTGTTGTATAACACTTGGTACAACAAATGCTTGGCACTTTCATAGCCAACCGTATGGTATAACCTACACATGTGCTATGAAACGAACTTGATTTGTTGTTAACATAAGTTAGCATCATAAATTCCTGACAATATTTAAAAGTTTGATGTTACTTGAATAAGATAATTAATATGATCATGTTAATAATTTATAATGAGCTATTAATGACAAATCATCCGATTGGAACCTCCTTTTGTGTGTGGTTTCTAGTTGAGTAATAAAAAGAATTTATATTATACTTATTTGAAATACCATTAATGGATCTTCTAACCTTGACAACTGTTTTTATCATTGTTTAATCTTCATATTAATCTTACATCTCTAAATTCTCTTTAACTCATTATTATTATTATTATCATTATTATTATTATTATTATTATTTGAAATACCATTAATGGAACCTCCTTTTGTGTGTGGATTATTTATTACTTCGACACTCCTGCACTTGGGAGAAGACATCAATCTTTTGGTCGTGTCACCAAGTCTTCATAAGGGTTAAAGGATTGATTAATCCAAATCAAGCCTCAAAAGGACTAATTATAAACAAAGAACATCCATGTGTAGGTTTAAACTTCGATCAAAGCACAAAAGATAGGCCAAAAACATCAATTTGCAAGGAGATTGAAATTGCAGCCTATGAACACTAACATAGAAACCCAGAAAAACCTAGAAACAACTTCAAACCCGACAACTTTAGCTTAAACATGCTTATAATAACTTGTTTGAACCATCAAAAACTCAAGAAAAAAAATTACAACGCAACAATTAAACCAAATTAACCACAGAACTTCAAAAATATGTTTCTTCAACTTTAAACATTATTACATTGATTCTAACACTTGTTTTCAACGAACATTATTATGAACATAGCTGGATTAAACCCAGTATCTCACCAAAAACAACATATGATCACAATTTTAGTAAATCACTTATCATCAACACATGAAATCAAAATAGATACTGTGACTACACTACACATCAAAATATACATCCCAAAACATGCATATTACTTCAAGACATGATTATACATATTAAAAACACATACATTTTCCATTAAACTAACAACTAATCACAATAGATGAACAATAAACATTAAAGTACAAATTTAAAATGTATTAAGAAGGGTTGTGTTCATTAAGCTACACCCTAGGGCAAGTAGTATACTTTTAGTTACAATGTTGCCTTTTTTCTGGATAGTCGTGCTCCTTTTCTTCTTATTTCCTGCTTACTTTAAACCCTTTATTCTTCTATTCGTTTTCCTTTATTCTTTTCTCTCTTTTTTCTTATTTTTGCTTACTATTTTTCTCTTTTTTTTCTTAGAATTTCTTTCTCAATCTTCCTCTCTCTATTTCCTCTCTTTAGAAAGATAATCTCTTTTATAGGTTGTAACAAAATCAAGAAGTTACAAAATCATTCATCATTTCCTTAGTGGTTTTCCAAATATATATGGTTATGGAAGATTTCCCCCCCTTTTTTCTCTTCTATAAC
>Ga0307517_10000261_pt1 | contig 90237 bp, 66 predicted proteins | sample 23_EM_MG_FD_194515 | JGI IMG/M metagenome (GOLD analysis project Ga0307517, IMG submission 194515) | Populus trichocarpa ectomycorrhiza microbial communities from riparian zone in the Pacific Northwest, United States - 23_EM | ecosystem: Host-associated > Plants > Roots > Unclassified | place...
GTAGATTTGCCGATGGACTGCATAGCTTGTATAGACGAAACCACCGCTGGGCCAGTGAGTCCCAATGGATATTATCTCTACGGTGGACATGTCGGTCGGCCACTGATATGCTACCGATAGGAAAGAGTTTTCGCTCATGCAGATGTAGTTGGAGAGACATCACCGGAAGCACTTCCTATTTGTGGAGATAGTTAATATCCGAGCGGTCCGACTGCCTCCGAGTGTTAGCTCACTCTAGGCAGGTGAGTTGGACAGCCCTGAGCTGAGCAGGGTGCTCGCGAAAGGTCAGAATGGTTGACGGGTGTCCTCTGGCTTGACATTATTCTACTTAACTAAAGCGAATGACACCCTATTCTGATAACCAACGATCCTCGAGAGAACTTATTGAGTGAAGCTTTCAGGCTTAACGATATTAAGTTTTACCGCTTGATTCTACTTTGAATTATCTTTATCTTTGTTTTGATTCTTACTTCTACTTTGAGTCTTCGGTACGGTCGCAATCTTAGGATCCGTCTTCCTACAGAGTGCCCCCGTTACACCTCTTTAGCTCTGCCATCTCTTCCTTCCAAGTGGCGAAGGCCAGAATATCTCGCTGACAGAGGAATAACTGGGGTCGAATTGAGTTGAAGGTTGAGATTTTGAAGTATACATTGACGGTTGAATAGGATCATGCCACTTGCACGCCAGGCAGACACAATATTCTCTGAAGTCATAGCCTTTTCCCTTGCACGTTGTAGCATTGGATAGAAGTCTCCTTTCCTCATCTTCCAAAAGGGCCCATGGTTGCGTTGAAAGTCCTCCAGCTCTTGTTTATAATAGTTGCCCAAGGGGGAAAACAATCCAATATCCAAGAGCTGTAAGATATGAGTTGTATGAGCAGAAAGGCAGAGAAGATGCACATTGTTGGCAATAGCATGCTCAATGAACTGAATGTTGTTGACATGCGAGCTGTGGGCATCAAGAATAAGGATTCGGTGCTCCATAATTCCTATAGCAGGTCGTGAACGTGGTTCAAAAACTTGATCAAACCAGTCCAGAGTAATTTCTGAGGAGGTGTATCCCGCCTTGGAGTGGGTAAAGAAGGCATCGGTACTGATCTCGTAGTTGATATTCGAATGGTGGCCCATGAGGTGTGCAGTTGATGAGTGAATAACAAGAGGTGCCAATACTTTCCCATCACCAGCAATAACTTCAATAACTGTAGCCCAATCCCTCTTGCCATCCTGCATGATCTTAGGATTCCGTCTCCCTGTTCGGCAAAGCACAGTGCCACCTGCACCCAATCCCATGGCAAACTCCTTCTCATCGGTATTCCAAAAACTTTGTGGAAGGACATGATATCGGCTCTTCAACAGATAAAATCTTTCCAGATGCTCTTTTAGAATAGATATATCTGTAGCAAGAGCTCTTTGCTTGTCAAGACACTTGCCAACCTTGGTTTGGATCCCAGGGTGTTTTTGGACAAATTGATCAACCCACCCTTTCCCAATCTCGGGCATTCTTCCTTTGGTCTTCAGGATTTCATATACCATTTGCATTACATGTCTTCGCCGGAAGGGAATGCCACGATCATCATAATCCTCAATTCTTTGGACAATCACCTTTTCCTCAAGGTGGCTAAGCAACTGCTGACTTTCGTGGGCGATCTTTCGAGGAGTTGTCCAGTTTTTAAGGCGGTTTTGAAGTGTTGTATTAGAAACTCCTAATTTTTCAGCTAAATAGCGTATTGAGAGACCAGGATCCTCATTTTTGGTGGCCATGGCGGCCTGGAGGCGATCCTCCAGGTCACTCTTTTTGTTCGGCATTGGTTGTGGGTTGAAATTTCAAGAAATTGGATGTCAAACCGGTGCTGGTTGTACCTTAAGATTAATAGAGGCAGAAGTGTAAAAGAGAGCCAATCTTTAAAGTGCTTGCTCAGCCTCAAATATTGCCCTAACAGCTTATAATTTGTAGGGCATATCGCATATCACCTATACTATCTAACTGAGAAATCTTGGCCATTTTGCATGAGAGATTCTTATTCTTTCTTACAATTTGATACAGAATCATAATATCTCACTTGCATCATTTACAGATGTGAGAATTAATTACATATTTTGAAAATTGGCTGGCTAGTTCACGAGCCTAATAGGAATTGGGATATTGAATTTGAATAATATTGGATTGGTATTGCTGTCTAGAATCACAGGTTTGTCACAAATAATTGTTGGGAACGAGTGACCCATTACTGGGGGGTGACCCATTACTGGGTCAAATACGTTATAAGTATTGTATATTCCACTAGTAGGGGGGCGGTACGCCTGCAGCAAGGTGATGTGCTAACAGGGTTGAGGGGATGGATTAGGGATAGTGGCTTTAGGTGGTGTGGGTCTTGGCCTGCCCGAAGGCGTGAAGGTGAACAATTTCTATTTTCTATTGGTGAATACATATTTAATATTTTGTAAAGAGACCATTGGCCTCAATGACTGCTTGACATCTTTCTCGCATGCTTTCTATCAGATCCCTATACTCATGCTGCCCAACACTGCTCCAAGCTTTTCTGACCACTGTCCTCAATCTATCATATGTCATATTTTGAGGAAAATTATCTTGTAGATAATCTTTCATAATATGCCATACTTTTTCAAAAGAATTTAAGTCTGGAGAGAATGCAGGCCAGTGAATAACTTTAATATCTCTTTCTTGATGATCCATTACAGTATTACCAGCTGCATGCCCTAGTCCTCTATCCTGCATCAAACTCAAAGAAATTCCCACTTTGTGACACAATTTGATATATCCATGAATAATGGGTACAGTATATGTACAGTAACTTTCAGAATTAATAAATCCCCTGTCCTTTTTCCAAAAAATTCCTAGACCCTGAGTCTCTCCATGAAAGCAGCCCCAAAACATCTATCCCCACTTTCTTTGGTATTTTTCTACTATACAAGTAGAATCCCACTCCTCTCCTGGTCTTCTTGTCACCCAAGTTCTAGTATGCCTCCCTCCTGTTATCCAAGTCTTGTCTGTCCACAAGATAGAATACCATTGATATATTGACTAGTTGACATGGTCTTATGCCTATTGCAATTGAATTACTCTATTGCACTTAGTGATCGGAGGTTTTCTCATTGCCAGTCGCCGGTGAAAGCCTTGCTTAATCAAGGCTCATCCAATAGCAGATTTTCCTACTCTAAAATCTAACTCTTGTGCCAATTGTTGAAAGGAGAGACTCCTATTCCTGGCACTCATGCATACATATGCAACATGGTCCTTAATCTGAGCCTGAGTAAGAATTGGAGGACATCCTGGTCTTTTTTTGGAGTAGGTGGTGACATGGAGGCATACTGAATTTGCTACCAGAAAAATCAGTCTTCTTAGTAATTTGTGCATACTTTCAACCTAGAGAGTGGAGGAGTTGACACTCCCTTCTTGAATCGTGTGTAAGGTCTGCTCATCCTGGGTTCTTGCCATTTTTGTTCCCAGCAATTGGTTTCTCGGTGTTGCAGGTGGGAGGTAATTTTTCCACATTAAGTCAAGTGCTCTCCCATGTACTGGGTATGAACTTGAGAGGGAAGCCTGTCAAACCTCCTCTGATTGACCTTTGAGCCCTGAGAACACCAGGACTCTAACAACTCCTCCAAGTCTTTCACACTTTTTTCCTTTTGGAAAGTTATCATCAATGGATTATTCAGCTACATAATTCACTTATACACATGTAATTTCAATCAACCAAACCAGACTTCAAGTCCAAAAGACTTTTCACCATAGCCTAATATGTTGTGCAAGTTTATGTTGAAGTTGATAATATTTTAATCAATTAAGAAGTGAAGGCAAATATTTCTAGAGGCTGGACTCGAATGATAACATCCTGGAAGTGTACCAAACACTCAAGTTTGTGAAAAACTTTTACCTGAGCCCAAGACCTCCATGCCACTAGTCCTAATCAGCTGGCCTCTCTCCCTCCTACTGCATCTCCTTCCTGCAAGTCCATTACCACCCTGCTAGTGAAATATTGGATACTTATAAGCTGTACCTCAGTATGAACCCCACCCTCTGGATCTAGTTAAACAAGTCCGGGTTAGTATGATAGCCTTTCTGAGTCTTCCCTTTATTTCTTGACCACTATTATGATATTCAAGTTGGTTGAGCTAGTCATACTCGTGCCAAGGTTGCTGTGCAACCTCTGGATGTTCATAAGCTCACAACCTGGGACACTCTAAAGAGTGCCTGCCAACCCAACTCAGCCTTGCAGCTCAATACAACTTTGCGGCTCAACACAACTCTGTGGCTTACCATAGAAACTCTGTGGCTCAACACACCTTTGCAACGAAACCTTGTGGCTTAGAATAATATTTGAAGTTATGCTGAGTCACCAAGTTGTGTTGAACCACAGAGTGTCTATGGTAAGCCACAAAGTTGTGTTGAGCCGCAAAGTTGTGTTGAGCTGGCAGGCACTCTTTAAACTGCCCTAGGTTGTGAGCCTGCGAACATCCGGGGGTTGCGCAGCAACCTTGGCACGAGTAAGCTGGACACCAAAAACCGGCCCTCTTATTCACTCTTTTTCGCTTAGTAATACCATATGTGGATCCGAATCTGGCCCGAAAGTGGTATAGCCTTGCGAGCCACCACATTGGCAACGGTCTCTATGGCGAGATTCTAGTGTAGGAGGATGAAAAGCGGGGCAAGGAAAATAAGTAGTAGAGCCTGTCACCGTAATTGAGATTACCCCTCCCTTTACATAAACTTGCTTACCTAAAAACTCTACACTCGAGGATCTTTTAAGGACTCAATTTCAATTTATACGCAATGTCTAATACTGGATCTTGGAAAACTCAAGAGGTCCGTTTGTGGGACAACCCTCAAAAGACGACCACAAAGGAAGTCATTTTTGGAAGGCCATTTGTCGCTCCTCCTAGACTCCCTCTCGGATTCAACGCACTCGATCTCAGCAGACATGCCAACATTCGCGTTACTGCCAACGCTCAGAATATCACGAAAGAAGGATTCACGGCCAGCCTGAATACCTGGGCAGATAGCATACTTTACTCTACCGGCGCTAGCTGGCTCGAACTGGCCCCAGGTTATTTGGAATTCCAGAACGGGGAGTTCTCCACTAGGGATGACCATCCCGGGAATAAACCCCAGAAGGAGACCTCACGTCGCATCTACTTTGCCCACCCCTTCATCACCCCGCCTAAGGTGATCGTCTTCCTAAAGCACCTCGACATGACCAAAGACAAAAACTGGCGTGTAGCCACAAAGGTATCGGATATTGACGCGAATGGCTTCAACATCCACATCAATACTTGGGGTGATTCCATCCTCTACGGGGCTACTGCGGGCTGGATAGCTTATCCGGAAGACCGCCCATATGTCTTCAGCTGTACCGCCAGCACCGGCGACATTCGTCACTGGAGTAAACCCCAGCACTTGAACAGCAAGTCGATTGGCTTTGACGGGGTCCAGTTCTGGAGAACTCCGAGCGTTTTCATTGCCATCAATTCCCTCGATTTCGGCAACCGAGCGAACCTCCGGGTTAAGGTCAAGGCCAAGAATGTCACAGCGACCGGTCTAACTTGGCACATGAAGAGCTGGGGCGATTCCATCTTCTACAGTGGTGGGATTTCTATCCTCGCGGTAGCATAGTTTGAACTAGGGGGATACTCAATGGCGTAGTGGTGCGGTTGGTGGGTTCACCCCTTGGAGGGTTTGGAATTTGGACGTTTTATTGGGGGATGATTTCTTTTTTCCGTAAAAAATGAATGAATTGATTACTAGATGATGTTCCTCTTTTTTTGAAGTTTACATTTCATGAAAACACCTGCCCATGAATGCTGAACTGGTCCTCACTAAACCATCTCCTAGAGTACGAAAAATACCCAATTTATTCCACCTCCCAAGCAGTCAACACACGATGCTGAATATTAATTTGGCAAAAGATAACAGATGGAAACTAAGCCATACTATGCAAGCCATACATGGCCTAGTCGCCATCCACACACCAGTGATTTTTTATTAGTAATTGAAGTATGGTGCCAAGCAAACAGTTAACTCTTCTCTTGAGTCGAGTTGGTAGGTGCGCATGCTCAGGTAATGCGGTACCGAGACTTTGGAGATTGTAGCAGCTTCTCGGGGTCCCAGTGGTTGCGCTTGAGCCGGTAATGATCGAGATCATGAGCTTTCACTCTTAAGGATGAGGGGTAGGGTAACCAGATGAGCTCTGCGGACCACAGCCGACACAGGTCCTGTTCTCACTTGCCCCGGTAAAGACCGTAGAGAGACAGGAGCGAGGGACAAAAATGGTTGAATCCCTTTATATACCCCACCCTCGGGGCTGGTTGAGTGGTGTCTAGATTAGTGGCCCCGTTTCCTCTTTTATTTCTCAATCACTGCGCTGACATTGTCTAAACAATGTATCATACAATGCCAGACACCAAAAACCCGGCCGCTTTTTTGTTTAGTAATATAATGCAAGTAGAAATATAGCGTGTTGGTATAATTAGGCTTTTGTATTCGGACTCACCTTTTCTCTCTCCAGAATGCCAGTCTTACCGTTCTCAACCAATACTGATTGTATCAAAAGGTAGGTTGGATAGATATAAAGAGAGGCAAATTTTGAGCAGTTTAAGATAGAGTTTTTCTCCTAAAACTTGGCTGTTGATGTTGTTTGTTTGGTCTCGTCCGCTGCTGGATATGGTCGTGGTGAGGGTCGATCTCAGAATCCCAGAGCCCGAGAAGCTTATGGACACCTGACATCACCTAGCATGGTCAATTAGACAATAAAGTGCTAGCAAAGTGGAAAGGTACTATCCAGGAGTATCGAGATTTCCGGATACTTTTGATGTCGGGAAGAATGCAGCTGCGCAACCAAACATCGCTTATCGCTCTTCCAATCAACGTGGCTTGACACCCACGTTCCGGTATTACCCATATACTGTAAGAACCCGAATAATTGAACCTCACCCTAGGGCGTTGGAGATATCTTTGTTGGTATCATAAGGTTGGCACTTCATTTTTTTGGCTTAGGCTGGCTGAGGTGGTTAGTTTCAGAAGTGCTTTCGCTCCCTCATCCAACTGAGGGAATTTTGGCCACCCCAGCACAGGGCTCAATTCGAGTTCTTATAGTATAATATGGGTGCATTTATGCGAAAAAGGTGAAACTCGTCAACAACACCAAAATACGTTGAATGCCCCGGAGACTTTAATGGCATATTGAGTATCCTCTAAGCTTCTTAAAATATATTTAATGTTAAAATTGGAGTAATATTTGACCTGTAATGATAATTTTAAAAATATTTCTAAAATTTTATTTTTGCATAGAATGATAGCCTACTATGAAATGTATCTGGAAATGAAATTTCAAATATTTTCAAGTGTAAAATCTATAGTTATTATAAAGAAGATCAAAATATCTTTACGTTCTCAACATTTAACTGATATGATAAACATGTATCAGGAATACCAAATGCAACAAAAGTGAGGATTAGGGTCGAGGTATGAGTGTAATTTTGAGCATTATGGTGATATCGGGTGATTTTAATAGACAGGTACACTAATTGTATTGAATTAAGGGCTTTAAAGTATAAGCTAAATGTTGTTGATTAATGTTAAAACTTGTATTAATTCTACTGACTTAGCGCTTATAACTCCCTTTAATGTATATTATTAATAAATAATTTTATTTGAACATATTAGTTGCATTTAAATCAGAAAGCATTTACGTAGAATCTAAGAGGCAGCTTAGGTCATTATTCTCTTTTATTGACATACTATTTGCTGGATTGATGGTGATGCTATTTCAATTTCTTTGTCACAAAATGTTTCTTCCTTTTTCTCAAAACGTCATTGGTTGCTATGCAAACTAAAAATGCTCCTAGCTCAAAATACGAAAAAGGCGAGTTTATCTCTTTTCCCTAAACTGCGCCCATATTCAACACAAAACGCTAGGGCTCCTGTATTTTAAATCCCCTGATTCCTATACGGCTACCTTGAGATAAACTGCAGATACTGCCCCTTCTTCATACAAACTTCCTGATTATACCCCAAAACCCCAAACTCGGAGATCTCTTAAAGGCCCAACCCCATTCATAGCCCAGGTCTACTAATTGGTCTTGAAATACTCAAGATGTCCACCCCCGACAAAACCCTAAAAGAAGACGTCAAAGGAAGTCACTTTTGGAAAGTCCTTTGCCGCCCCTCCCAAGCTCCCTCTCGGATCCAACTCACCTGATATCAGCAGAAATACCAACATCCATGTTATTACCACCGTCTCAATACCTAGGGAGATAGTGAACTCTGCTCCGCAGGTGCTGGCTCTAATTAGCTTCAGGCTATTTGGAACATCAGGACGGGGAGTTCTTTATTGAGGATGACCATCCTTGGAATAAACCCCAGTGAGAGACCTCACGCCGCATCAACCCCGCCAGCTCCTTCATTACCCCGCCGAAGGTGATCGTCTTCCTGACATGGACAAGAACACAAACTGGCGCCTATATACCAAGGCATCCGATATCGATATAAATGGCTTCAACATCCACATCAAAACTTGGGGTGATTCTATCCTCTACTCGGCTACCGCGGGCTGGATAGCTTATCCGTCGGACCGTCCATATGTCTTCAGCTGTACCGCCAGCACCAAGGAATTTCGCCCCTCGAGTAAACTCCAGCACTTGAATAGCAAGTCGATTGGCTTTGGTGGTATCCAGTTCCGGAGAACCCCAGGCGTTTTCATGGCTATTGATCTCCTTGATTTCAACCACCGAGCGGACCTTCAGGTCAAGGTCCGGGCCAAGAATGTTACCCCGACTGGTCTAACTTGGCACATGAAGAGTTGGGGCGATTCCATCTCTCATACTGGTGGGGTTTCTATCCTCGCTATGGCTTAGTTTGAGCTGGAGTACTCAATAGCGCAGTGGTGTGGTTGATGGGTCTAGCTTTTAGAGGGTTTGGAATCGGGGCGTTTTATTGGGGGATCGTTTCTTTTTTCCGTAGCAAATGAATGAATTGATTACCAGACGATGTCCCTTTTTTCTTTTTCTTTTAAAAAAGTTCACAATTTCATGAAAACACCAGCCTATGAATGCTGAGCTAGTCTTAAATAATTTCCCAGAGTACGAAAAATACCCAATCTACCCCACCCCCCAAGTGGTCAACACGCGATGCTGATATTGCTTTGGCAAAGGATAAGAGATGGAAACTGGACTATACTATGCAAGCCATGCATGACCTAATCACCACCCACACACCGGTGGTACCGCTCCAACGGTTTCTCCCTCCTAGCCGAAGTTTGCAGGTGCACACATTCCAGGAACACGGCACTGAGGCTTTGGATATTCTGGCTGGATCTCAGGATCCCAGTTGTTGTGCTCTAAGGGGTAATGATCCAGATCATAGATTTTCACACAGTCGCGAAAAGGGGAAGGGTAACACGACAAGCTCCACAGCCGAGGTGGGTCCATGTTTCCACTTGCTCCAGTAAAGGCTGTAGAGTGCAGGAGTGAGGGAGGAAACCCGTTGAATCCCTTTGTGCACACTATTCTCCGGGGATGCTTGGACAATGTCTAGGTTAGTGGCCCCGTTTTATTGTTCAATATTTTTCGCCTAGTAATATTGTTGGATTGCCTATAGGGCATGCGGTTAGAAGGTTGTGCGGATATGCACGTATGAGGATATGCGGCTAGGAGAGAAACGGTTTAGGGCAGGCGGTTTCTTGAATTTCCGGCGGTTAGGTATTTTTCCATGGGTTGTTCTCACATCCTATGCCGCTAGGCATAGGATATTTCTTTCATGGGTTTGTTGATGTGTTTAGCCATAGGGTGTGAGGTATCGGGTATCGGGTATTTGGTTTTATTGTTTCTTTCATACCCTTTGTCACTAGGCATACGAGGGTTGGCACACCGGCAGGGCATAGGCCATAGGATAACGGAGGATCATGGGATATCAGGATGAGTCTAGATTGCTTGTGGTCATTAGGTATCAGGTTTAGTTAGTTGCGTGTGTTTCTTTAGAGTGCGCTGAGTTTCGGGAGGGTTTTGTTGTTAGTTAGATGGAGAGATATATCTCCTAGCTTGTCCGGAGCTAGAGAGAGAGCAGCCATATAGTCCACCGTTCCTCCATCCTTGACCGCTCCGCTCAGAGTCTGTTGTGATCGCACTTCCGTTACCTTCATCTTTTGTGCTTTCCATTAGTTTCATCAAATATAACTAAATTTTTAGTATCTGGGCTCGTCCCCTCGCTCTCAAAAATGACCTTCTGCCCGTTCTCAGCCAAGGCCTATTTTACCAAAAGGCAGGACTGATAGAAATAAATAGGGGCCAATTTTAAGAGGTTCGAGCTGCAGTTTTTCTCCTAAAACTTTGTTGCTGTTGTTTGCTGGAGCCCGTCCGCTATTGGATTCGCTCGTGGGAGTCGATTTCGGAATCCCGGTGCCGGGGGGGGGGGGGGTCTCGAGTCAACCGGCACCCAATCATGGCCGATTAGACAATAAAGCGCTAACGAGATCGGATAAGTATGAACTAGTGGATTGACTCGAGACTCACAATATTGTCGCCAGATGAATATTGGCTAAGATCCCTTCAACCGCTTAGACTTTCTAGTCCTGTTTGATTGAATCTGCTGCAGCCCTGTTTTGAGTTATTTTTACCAACCTCATGATGAGGACTAGAGCTCTTGCGGCTTTCAGAGCACTACTACCTTACCAAGTCCGAGAGTTTTTTCCATCCTAGTCACTGCAATAGGGGAATATTCTAGATTGCAAATTGGACTGGAAAGTCCTAGCGGGTTGGAGGATGGATCCATTTTACAGTGAACGTCCTTTGGTGGCCCTCGCTTCACGCCCAGCTACTTGTACCAACATCACGTAGATAAGCATATGAGTTTCGAACTAGAAGGAGCTTGGCAGATCTGCCCGAGTGTATGTACTGTACAGTACTCGAGTACATCCAGGGTGATTCCTGCCGCTTATAATATTCAGTGTTCGTATATGATTTCTTGGTACTCTCAAATATGGTTTCTTTCTCCTCTCAAATTCTTCTACGTCTTTGTATTCCTTCTCAAGCCAGATACAAGTCCGGACTTCTTTATACTTTCTTTATTATTTCTTTTGTTCTTATATGTGCTTTCTTTCAATACCTTTGTTCTTTGTTACGGAGACTTGGTGGAAGAGAAACCAAGTCATCTCACTATATAGCTTGTCTATATCGTTCCTCTCATTGAAATTAGTAGTTACGGTAATCTATTATCTTGACTCTTTTGCTGCGATCACTTCTTCGTTTGAGTTCCGTTCGAATATTACAACATTCGGGTTTGAAAAAGTAGAAATAAAGGTTTGCTTAATCTGCCGTTTCATGTAAGCTTGGCACACCCAGAAGGGGCTGACTTACCATTGCTTTAACTGACCGGCACCACATGATATGCCATCCCTTTTTTTTCCCGGATATGATAAGTTAGCTCCAGAGCTCCAGGCGTCCGTAACTGCTACGAGATTTAAAAAATGGAAGAGGAGTTCCAGGCTAGCTATCCTCGTTCTCTTGCAGAGATCTCTTAGCATTGGTATTTTGTTAACAAAGATAGGGCTCCTGTGATACAAGATCCATCTTAACCCCTACCCCTTATCTCTAGTTATCTTAGCACATTCAAACTTGTTACCCAAATCGTGAGGACACAATTAGCTATGATAATTGCACAGGTAACCGAATGCAAAATCCTAGTTATGATACTCGTTATTGAAAAACTATCTTTTAACTTTGAATATCGCTGCTGCGGGAGCTAAAACGATCGAATCTCCCTCGAAGACGTGCAAAATTCCTTCATTAGGGCAGGGGCAAGCCCCTGAGAAAGCCGGCCACCTCAACCCTGGTTTGGGGCAAGGGGAAAAACCAAGGTCTCAACCTTACTAGCAGAAGCAACTCCAAGGTCCTAGAATGATGTTCAGTTATTTGAGTCCTTATGATACGATAATATATTTATCCACCCAGTTCATGTTCCGCAACTACGGTATCTCGATGCTCTCTGCAATACCCAGAGGCTCTGTGGCCTCCCCCCAGTGTTGATCCAGCGCCGAGACTCTGTCAACTGAGACATTTGGATACGCCACTGTCACACAACGCACCGGTCGGGTTCCGGCATGACGTGCAGGCGGGAACAGAGGGCCAACCAGGGTGGGATCCGTAATTGAACGTCCGCGAGCACCACTTCTATTTCTAACTAGAAAATTCTGTGTCTTTTTCCCAGCTTAGGTTTGGGCTGTGGGCATCGTTTGGCTGGGGTTGTAGACATGGGTGTAGTTTTCTCAAATTGAGGAAACGGTAATTCCAGAGAGTTTTACCAGCCACAACACTACCCCTAATACTCGAGTACATAGTTGAGCGCGAGAATTTGGCGAACAGTAGTGTGGGTAATCAAAAATACATTAGGGATATTCTGCAAGGAGTCGCGAACGTGAATTTTAACTTTTTACCACGACAGCAATTTCACACTTTCAAAATATGGTTGGGTGGGCAAGCTAATCCAAGCGCACGCTAGGACTCTGATCCAAAGATGAATGTGTACCGTACGGTTCATAAATTAGGGTGAATTAGTGGGAACTCCAGAATGTAAACACGTGAAAAAAGTGGCCGATTGGCTTAGAGTGATTCATACAGGCTAGCCGTGGTTAACTATTCTGGATGACGATAGAATTGTCATGGGTGATCTAGTTCTAGTGCTGGAATATTCCTTCTGCGTCGCAGAGTTCTTTTTGTCTATCAACAGGCTGGTGTGAGCTGTTTCCACCTCCTGAGCCGCTTGACTGCGATTGAGATTTCCCTCCTCTTCATATAAACTTCTTTACCTAGAAACTCTACACTTGAAGATCTTTTAAAGACTCAATTTCAATTTATACGCAATGTCTAGTACTGGATCTTGGAAAACCCAAGAGGTTAATTCGTGGGACAACCCTCAAAATGAGATGACAAAGGAAGTCACTTTCGGAAAGCCCTTTGTCGCCCCTCCCAGACTCCCTGTTGGATTCAACGAACTTGATCTCGGTAGATATGACCACATTCGCGTTACTGCCAACGCTGAGAATATCACGAAAGAAGGATTCACAGCCAGTCTCAATACTTGGGAAGGTAGCGTAATCTACTCCGCTGGCGCTAGCTGGTTCGAACTGGCCCCAGGTTATTTGGAATTCCAGTGCGGGGAGTTCTCCACTGAAGATGACCATCCCTGGGATAAACCCCAGAAGGAGACCTCACGTCGCATCTATTTCGCCCACCCCTTCATCACCCCGCCGAAGGTGATCGTCTTCCTGAAGGAGCTCGACATGGACAAGGACAAAAACTGGCGTGTAGTCACCAATGTATCGGATATTGACACGAATGGCTTCAACATCCACATCAAGACTTGGGATGATTCCATCCTCTACGCGGCTACTGCGGGCTGGATAGCATATCCGGAGGACCGCCCATATGTCTTCAGCTGTACCGCCAGCACATGCGACATTCGCCACTGGAGTAAACCCCAGCACTTGAACAGCAAGTCGATTGGGTTTGACGGGGTCCAGTTCTGGAGAACTCCGAGCGTTTTCATGGCCATCAATTCTCTCGATTTCGACCATCGAGCGAACCTCCGGATTAAGGTCCGGGCCAAGAATGTCACAGCGACCGGTCTGACTTGGCACATGAAGAGCTGGGGCGATTCCATCTTCTACAGTGGTGGGATTTCTATCCTCGCAGTGGCATAGTTTGAACTAAAAGGATACTCAATGGCGTAGTGGTGCGGTTGGTGGGTTTAGCTCTTGGAGGGTTTAGAATTTGGACGTTTTATTGGGGGATTATTTCTTTTTTCCATAAAAAATGAATGAATTGATTACTAGACGATGTCCCTCTTTTTTTGAAGTTTACATTCCATGAAAACACCGGTTTATGAATGCTGAACTGGCCCTCACTAAACCATCTCCCAGAGTACGAAAAATACCCAATTTATCCCACCCCCAAATGGCCAACACACGCTATGATGGGAAAAATCAGAAAGATGCTCTCAAAGCGGGAAAGATATATGCTATCATATTTGGTAAATCTCCCATCTAATTCTTCATGAAAAGAATGCGGAAAAATGCAGAAGACGACAAGGCTCCCCTAGTGGTTCGTCCCACCTCTAGCAAACATCCGCGGAGGGATCTGTTTAAAGCCACTAATTACCATGTAATCTCAAATAATCGAACCATGTGCTAGGAAGTTCAAAATTTCCTTCCCCTGAAAAGGGGCCAACAGCAGAGCAAAAGGTGAGCCATTGGGCTCCCTGGGGAGGCAAAAACCAAAAAACCGCCACACCTTACCAGAAGAGGCAACTCTAACGACACAACACTAGGCTAGGTAATATAAGAGTATAAGGTACTCTATTTTCCTTGCATCAGAATTATGCCCATTCCACACCACATGGAATGTAGTATGGTCAATAGTGGTGCCATTAGCCGGACACCCTCTACCAGAAATCCCGTGAAACATCCCTAGCCCATAAAGCAGGTATCCTTAGGTTAAACTTCTCTCTAAATGACTGTTACCGAGGGTTAATTCCGTCGAGTGAGAATTGATGAAGGAGTTTCATGTGTGCTTGTCTTGGATATATGGTGTAGGGCATGGACTGTCATAGGGTAGTTTGGCGGTCACACGGAGAATTTTCTCCCACTATGACTGGCCACTTTGTATCTAGCTCAGCGTGCATCCTTCTCACTTTCATAGTTAGACAACAAGGAACACAACCACAGCAACAACAACGGATGGTCATAAACACCCAGGCAATCAATCAATAGATATCGTTTCCTTTCTATTCCAATTGGGTTTATTTCTCTCTCTTCTATTCTATTCTTATTCCCTCGACTAGCAACGAACAACCACATCGAGGAAAGCAAGCCAATCAACAACCTTTTCTCTCCTTCTTAATTCGTTCAAGCGCATCGCTCCCTACTTCACCCTTGTCAAGGCCTTTAGGCAATTCATCGTCTGGTCAACTTTCCACCTGTTTGTCTTCTGGTATATCAATAGGTCACACATACGCACAGGAGGGTGATTTCGGCACGCGCGACACACCATCCAAACTAAACGGGTCCTGCGAAATCAGCCCAACAATGGTAATGGGTTGGACGGAAGAGGACAGTGGTTGCTTGGCCATTCAGCTCTACTGGTTGCTATTGGTCACGGGTCTCTTGCATTCTCCCTAACCCCCGCACTCTCAACCCTGGCCCATCTCCCACTGTATTCAATACCGCAATAACGAAAAATGCCTATTAGAAAGGATAATAGAAAGAGATATGAAGCTGCAGAGGAATAATTTTTCTGTGTGATTGAGCCGCATCAACAAGGCCAGCTCCACCATCAGGGTTCAGCCACAAATCGGCCATTAGAGATTAAGGGAGACATTTTAAACTTGGGGTAAAATGTTATTCTGCTACTGTTCGGCTTTTTTTTCTTACCATGAGAGCACAGCTTCAACATTCCAACAACATTACCACGCCACCATCCTCCTACACATATATGCTCTCCTACAAACAAAAAAAACACAAAACTTCGATCAACCCATCAGACTAATTTTAACATTCCCACGCCTCATCATCATCAGGCACCTTCAGATGAAGCGTGTTAGAACATTGCTCAAATGTATCATCATATGAGTTGACACTGAGCCCTCGTTGTCCCTCTCTCTCACCACTCCGCCACTCCTCCTTTTCACCCTCTTCCATGTTCTCCCATTCAAACATTTCTCCACTCCGGCCGCCCCCCCTCTTTGACTAAAAAGACCAAAGTTCGGAAACTTGAAAGTCGGGACTTTGTAAGCTGGCCATACCAAACATAATATCATTCATAGGATTTGGGATTGGGCTTCGGAAAATTAGTAGCAATTTGTGCATCTAATATCATAATATTATAAAATAATAAAGATAAGATCCAGGATATGATTTGTTTAGGCTCAGAAAAACCGAGAAAGTGGCTAGGGCTAACACCTTGTAGAGCTTGCTCTCCGTGTCCAGTTTTTCAGAGAAAATCCGGATTGAAAACCTGATCTAATCCTAACATTAAAACCCAGTCCAAGTACTGGCCGGCCAAACACGATTAGACTGAAAGCATAGACTTGGGTGATAATCCGGATTTTGAGTCGATATCCGGGCATGGCAAATAGGCCCTTATAAAGATAAAGATAAATTAACAATTTCTAGATTGAGAAGAAGTGGACAAGCCCCAAAGGTCTCGCAATAACACGGTTCGAAACAGAGCTATACTACAATTATCATTGCTTTCTTATGTCCTTTTTTCACCCCATAACTCGATATTAATTCGACCCATGGCACATTAAAAAGGCCAGACTTCAATATACCATGAACCTTGGAGGTAGGCGGGGCACCGCAGAGCATAAAGCTTTGCTGTAAATTGCTTTTCGCCTGCTAATGAGTGGATCCTACGGATACCTATCGATAATATAAACGAGATGCTAGTACTCCGACTCACCATTGGCATATTATCAGTCTCTAGAGCTCTTAGAGCCTGTATCAACACCAAGTTCCACTAAACATTTGCGTTTCATATTAGCCAGTATTCTATCACAAATGCCATATCATTAGCCTGCAGGGATCTTTAAAGTAACAATGAGGTATATATTGGGAAATTCGGAGATATGAAAGGAAAATTGAATTCTCAAGCAGATGGCTTATCCTCCCTCGACTCCAAGGCAGGCTACTCATATACTGGTATTGTCACAAGAGATAGGTAGGGCAAGACCCAGGTCCGTGGCATTAGGCTAGTTTTGCCCGCTCCGTATGACTGAGAAAGCTGTTATTGTGAGTTTTCCTGATAGAAAAAGAGAAATTACATCATATCCGCAGTGGCAATTGAGGCTTGGCAGCCTCCGCTAGCTGGTCTGCTAACAGCCGCTACTGGTGGTTAGTGTGCCTCCATTATGATATAACACTCGTTCTCTCCAGAGTTCCCTTTGTTGAAATTGGGCTTTCGGATATGTACTTTCTGCATCTTAGAGTATGACAAGGCAGGCCATTCTCCCTTAGTGTTGATTTCCCATACTCCGAGTTCGACTTGCCATATTTGATTTTTCCTGCATGTCGCTCCCTGATCAATCGACCAGATAATATTATGTACTTTTATTCTCCTTGTTTGTTTGTCTTTTGCCATTTCTTTCTGAAAGGAACTAATACTAACTTCAGGGATTAAACTGAAAACCACAAATACAATTTCATATCGCACTCTTATTTTACCGGTCCCATATAGGTACTAGAAGTCAACTTCTTCTCTACATTTACCCCTCTTAATTGAAAGTGGAAACTTGAGAAGTCCCCCGGTGTCCTCTACTATTCCAGTTCCTACTGCATCCAACATGTACAAGTTACAGGCATGCAGATCCCGAACAACTGAGTCCGAATTTTGTATGGGCGGTCAAATACGCATAGATAGTTTACCATACAAAAGTTTTATCACTGTCCTTTCCTGTATCATACCAAAGAATAGTTACATCGGGGATACTAGCCATGGAATTCGGGGAACATTTGTCCTCCGATAAACAAATCGAGTGTTTCGGAGGCAGATCACAGGTATACACCGGAACCCCCCCGTCCCTCGTTCTATCGATATCATGAGAGAGCACTATGATTGGATACTGCTATCTTTTTTTACCAATGATAAAGTATCAGGCGCCTGAACTGTCTATTTTCTGAAGAGGCAGTTAAAAGATCAAGAAGAAAGAGTATTATCGGCCAGTTGCTATAGTCTAATGGCTTAGGAGACTGGTCGGCTAATTTGGAACAGGGACCATCATGAGTTCGAATCCAGGGGGCAGTGGAATAGTCGAGCATTAAAAAAATGCTCGGCGAACCACTTTTTTGCTGGGGGGTAGGTCTAGGGTTGGTAATGCCCTTGGGTCAATTCCCGCCAAATGTTGCGGTGGGACTGCTGGCTAGTGTTCGGTTACTATATGCCCGCAATTTGTATGTACGTCCTGCCAGCAACCGGCATGGACAGGTGGAAACAGAACCGGATGGAACCTTGGGAAATCAGGACAGTTTCCCCCTCAGAGTTGCCTAGGAAGCCCTTGCAATCCTTGGGGATCGTGGACTAGATATCTGACATAGAGAGGGGTTCTACTGCTTTGCCCGAGCTGATCGGGAGGATTTCGCGGCGGATTCATTCACTTTACGAAGGATGTGTTTGATGGAGGAATCCTATCGTGGTATACATATCATATGTCGGGTTATTACGGCCTGTCAAGTTAGGATATGGTAATAGGATCCCGGCGAGGTTTAGTGCCCTGAGGGGGCCGGTTTCTAGTGATGTGTGATGTGTGCGGGTCAGCATGAGCTGGCCACCACGAGCCGTATTTATTCTGGTCTAACTTGGGGGGTGTTTTTCACGCTGTGATTTGAGATAGCCATGATCCGAAATCATGACTCCCAAATCATGATTTGAAATCACGATTTGCAAACAGCCCTCTATTAAACGTATCTACAATTTTCGACTTTCCAAATCCCAATCTAGGGCTAGCACTATGAGAAGAGTTCAATACTCACTAGCACTTGCTATCATAATATTATTATTATGATATTATTATACAACAAACACTTGAGGGTACAAAACAAAAATTCCTTCGCTCTAGGCACTAGTACTTACAGGCACACACTATGAAAAATTTTCTGAAATCATGATTTGAAAACGCCATCCAGCCAAACAGCATGAATATAATATCAAATGATTATTTGGGCCTAAATCGGGATTTGAGATAGCAAAGAGTTCAAACCACGGCGCTCCAAACACTCCCTCAAGGTATCTCTTTTCCTTGCTATAACGAACACATTCTTTTCCTATCGTGCCTCTCCCTACAGCATGATTCCCGCTCAGCCCGTCCACCATGAGTGCTCACCGAAGCAGGGTGGTTGTAGTCGGTCTAGGTTCCGGTGGGCTGTTATTAGAGAACAGGTGAGAGGGGAGGGAGGAAGTTTCGTCCGATATCTCATGGCAGTGTAGGGGTTAGGCGTTGGGGTAGAGTAACACAAATGTATGGCACCTCGTGCTATTCTACCTCGGAGTTCGCTAGGATGCGAGCATTGCTTGGAGCTCGCTTGTTTAGTCTAATGCAAACAAGTTGGTCACCAGGTCCTCTCCATGGGAGGTTTCCTGCATTGAGGCTTTTTGTGAATTATCGATTGCGGGACCGAGCGGGACATCCTTCTGAAGTGCTGTCACCGGTGCGACCATGAAATGCTCACAAGATAAACTCTTGGCAGTAGCCCTCCAAGTATTTACCTTTACATTTGGTATGTGAGTTCAGTTGGAACTTACTGTAGCTGAAAGCATCGCCGGCGCTTCCGGTGGTCCGGTCGGCCCTCAGATACTTCAGGCGGGCCTAGACACATCCATGATCGTCCAGCCAAAAAACAATCCTTAGCGGAGAACTGCCAGCCGGCCCGGACATGCTCCAGCTGCAGCTAGTGGACAGACAAGTACAGTACCGCCTCGTGGCCACAGGAGTTAAGTCCATTGGGGTTAGTACAATGGCTACCTGTCGCAACGATCATAGACAGCAATAGTAGGACTCCAGTCGTATTTTCTCTTGTTTGAGAGCGACCACTTCCATGAAGGTACCTTTCAGTCTTTTTTTTTTCCCGAAGTACCAGTTGCATATTTACCTGCTTCTTTCTGTTAGCCTACCTTAACGTAAGAATCACGTAGTATTGGAGGTACTCTCGTGCTCACAATACACCATACTCACGTAAGACTAACTCCACCGGGTTTTGGTATTATCTGAGAAGTCAATCGCTACCGCCTTGGCACGGATAAGGGAAATTTTCTCAGGACGTCTGAGTTTCCTATTTTGACCTAGACGGGAGAGAGTACCAGGAAAACGAAACGCGCTTTACTTTTTCTCTTTTCTTTTTTTTTGACGGGGGGGGTTCGGCGTGCGGGGACAAATTTCTCTTATTCAATACCGCACAGTCAGTGGAGCAACTGTGGGCGAGCAAACCTTCGCCTTTAGTCTGCCAAGCTGCTCTTATTCTTTTGTCTTCCAAGTTGGCCTCTTCCCGTCCCAGGCGGCGTCGCCCGGCCCGTCTCCGCTGGGTGGTAGCGCTAGGAGCGCTGGGGGGAAGTACTTGTACCTCGCGACTACGATATCTTCACAACAATCCATTGCAGTCCTTGGAGGGTATATTCTACGGGTATAGATGAAGCATGTGGGAAAATGATGGCCGGTCAGAGCTCCACCCTCTCAGAAACTGGTTTCCGGAGGATAATATGCTGCTTCTCAAGCACCTCCTGTGGACCGTGTGTGCTAATTCTGCAGAGCTTATCTTTAGGAATAGTCGGTCATGATTTCGAACCCCGAAAGGAGAGCCTGGCGCTGTAACGAAGATCTCTGGCATCGTCCTTATCCAATGCGCCGCTCCTCCGGGATCACCGTTCTTGTACCTGGGAAGCCGCAGTTCAGGGAATTTTTTCAGGAGTGTTGTAGTAGAATTCCCGGATAGTAAGCCTCTCAAAGCCCACAATGATATAAGGGAAAGAAACAATACTGTACCTGTCTCCATGATCCTCTTAACCCTTTTGGTAACATCAGATGTATGGACCGAACAGTCAACACTCCTTCTGATGATCCGGGGACCCTGGTATTGCCCCAAAACCTCCTATTCCTTAGTAACCCCAGTTCCCAAAAGTGACAAGGCTCCTCTCACATTTCCCTTGCGCCCGGTTTGTTCTTAGATAACTCTTCCCCACTCGAACGCAGCTGTCAAAGTAAGCTCCTTAACAACCCGTCGGAAGAGGCAACAATATATGCGAGTATGGAAATTTGTTAATTCCACCCTTGCTTTCCAGACCTAAGGCTACCCAGAGCCGGGCTCGCGGTTCAAACTTCAAAGCGAGAAGTGTGGTGAAACGTGATGGGGAAACTAAGATTTAGGAGGGGGAGGGAGCCGTTGGCCAGTGCTCGGGATAAATTAATCAGGGACTTGAGGTATGACAATTGCTTAATCTATTTATCGTACTACCTACTGGTAGAGTACTAATGCTACCGATGGAATACCGTACCGGTACTCGTTTTGCTAGCGCACACTATAACATAGCCTCGTAGTGGGTTTCTATAGGACTAAGCCCGAAGAACGACACAAACTAAGGAGCACCGTGCTGTATCGTTTCTCTCCGGCATGGATGTCTCCGCCCGGGGCTCTGGTCACCGGTTCGCAGGCTGTCCGGAGGTGGGCGTGCCGGGCTCCTTGAACTTGGGCTTAGAATATCAGGTCTTGGCATTTTAATGCCCGGATACACTAAAAAGTGACGAGTAAGCTCAGATTTAAGGCAAAGTCTTCCTATAAAGCCCGGTATTGAAAGAAAAGGAAGGAATGAGGAGATTGTGTTAACCCGTCTCGCAGACTCAGCTCTTGTTAGCCTACGATTACTCGGGGGTGGACGAAAGTGATGGTAGGGACAGGGCTTTGCGGTCCCCGTGCTCATAACCTTCAGAGGGAAAAAATGCTTTAATTTGGCAGGTAACTTATTGCTAAGAAGAGTAAAAAAGCTTTGACATCTCAAACCCTTGTCCCTACCATCACTTTCGTCCACCCCCGAGTAGTTGTGTCTAGGGAGATCAAACCTTGACAAGGAGCTATCCACTTTGATGAGATAATAGGGCAGGCACAGTACCGTACAAGTACTGTAGAAGCACTCCTAGAGGCACTGTATCGTGCACGGATGCACGTTACCCCCGTAAAGCCTATTGTCGCTCGGTGTGCTCATGGTATAAATAAGGGATGGTGGTACACTTCGTACACTCCGTACTCGAGTAGTTGAATCTAGGTGAACAGAGTATTACTGTAGGGTGTGATTGGTTAGCAATAACCTTAGATTTACGCGATAGAATGAGAGTCTAGGAAAAAATGGCTCAGGGGTCGAACATCCGAGGGACTCGGTCCTGCAAGGCCGGCACTTTATTATGGAGGTGCCTTGCAGCCCAACTACCGTTAAGGAGATCCGGAGATCATAATTTGCAAGAGCTCAAAACCGATCACATGCCCAGGCTCATGAGTTCAGCATCCGTAGGCAAAAGCTACCGGCAGAGTAAAAATCATAGGCCGCCGTTCTATCTGTTACTCTTCAAAACTTCGGCATTGGAGTCTTTGAATAAAATGTTATAATATTGGCATTTGACATTTAGATTGGCCCTGCGAAGGTAAGATAAATATATCAATCACCATTCGGTACCCAAGTATTACTCGCCCTACCGTGCTTGCACCTAACTTGCCATACCTGTCCCGTATTATTGTACTGTAATTCGTTTGTGTTACACCAATAATGGGATTCGTTTTTTTTCTTAGCTCCCGATAGGCTGGTTTTGTCACAGTTGCTTAGACGCCGGACAAATCATAGCTGACCCGGCCCACCAATTGTTGACACAATTGAGTACCACGAAACACAAAAGGGGGATGACCCCAGGGCCTCGTGTTTCAGGATTGGAAGAAGAAAAAAATCCTAACCGCAGCCCGCTCTGTGAAAGTACTCTTCTCTTCCGTTCCGTGTGCATAGATTGTCCCAAGGGGTATCGCCAGGAAAATATCGTCATTAGGCACTTATCTGGTGGCTTGCTATGTCCAACCAATAGATTCAAGAATACCCTTCACACCATCCCGAATCGCTTGAAATTTTTTGCCGCTTCTGATCATGCAGAAAGGGCGGGAGACTGTCAATCTTATTCACGATTGGGGTCAGGCCCCCGATACGGCAAATTTAGCCACCCGCCTAGGGAAATACCCTACCGCTCATTGAAGGGTATGAGAGGATGATGCTTGCGGAACCTACGAGTAACATCGTGGCAGTAGTATTCTGGCGTTCCTGCATCGTATGCACCTCGTACATTTCTGTGGTTCCTTGGCAGGTACTGTACTATTGTGATACAAGGTGGAGCCATCAGAACAGTTCAGCAGAATTTGTTAAATACCCTTCCGACGCCTTCCATTCCCATTTTTATCATCACCACACACAGGCTTGTGAAGATTCCTTCCTTTTCTCCTCAGTCCCTCCTTCCTTCAGCCTTGACGGTTTTCGATATAAAGATTTGCACTCCTTATAATACATTCTTTCGAGCGGTCTTCTATACTTCACCAAAAACCCTATAATTTACGGATCCAAAATGTATACATCCGCTATTCTTCTCGGCCTGCTCCCTACAGTATTCGCCCATCTAGGGCTTATCCACGAATCCGTTTTCGGCTTCAACGGTGACGGGTACACTCTTGTTGAGCCGTTGTCTGGAAAGTCCTTTGACCAGTGGTGGTTTCATGGTAACCTCAATACCCCAAAAGTGGCGACTATCGCTAACAGTCTTTACAGGAAACTTAAACCAGAAGCCCACTGGGACACCAATGTCTCTCCCCGCCGGCGGAACAGTCACCGTCGAGATTGCCTGTCACAAGGATTTCACATCTTACGGAAAAAAGGGTGATGGTAAAAATGCTTGTCCCACCGATAGTAAGTCCTCATGGCTCACCACGGGTTGTCGCCAACTAACGATAAGCCAGCTCCATCATATCACGCCGGCGACCCAATTGATCCGAAGCAGCTCCTTGGGTGTGGCCTCGCCATCGCCTATAAGGATGACGCTACCAAAGTACAACCAGAGGACTTCACAATATTTTCGGTAAACGATCAATGTGTCAACGGACTCAAGCAGGACTTCTCCGTCCCATCTCGAATGCCAGCGTGCCCTAACGGAAAGTGTATCTGTGCCTGGTTCTGGCAAGGGCAAGACTCCGCCAACGAAATGGTAATTCCCACACCTTTTCCCACCTCTTGCTTCAATGGCGCTAATAGATCAACTTAGTACATGACCGGCTTCGAGTGCAAAATTGACGGCGCAAGCGGGACCGCCTCTATTGGAAAGCCCCTTCCACCAAAATACTGCCCTAGCGGATCCGGCTGCGTCTCGGGACCCAAGCAGCCAATGTACTGGGCCAACGACCGCTCGAACATCCAGTACAGCGGAGAGTACTTCCAGAAGCCATCCTACAATGCCAAGTGGGGATTCAAGAACGGTGCTCAGGACGATATCTTTGATGGTGCTAGTGGCTCCAACCCTAGTCCTGCCGATTCTGCCTCTCCTACCACACTTGTTACGGTCACTAGCAAGCCAGCGGCTACTCCTACTCCCCCTCCCAGTTCTTCCGGTTCCCCCGGTTCTTCTGGTTCTTCCGGTTCCTCAGGTTCTAGCTCTCCCGGTCGCGGTCGCGGTCGCGGCCGCGGTAGTGATTCTTGTTCTTGGGCTGGGCATTGCGCTGGAGCTAGTTGCGGAAGTGATGACGAATGCTCAGACGATCTTACTTGCCAAAGTGGGAAGTGTGCTTAGACGCCGATTCCTCCTCAAACCTCTTGGAGGCCGAAGGCTAGAAAAGGATATTTTGAGGGATTGTTCGCTTGGATGTGCTTTCATGTTAAATTTATGTACTTATATTTAGAACAAAATGTCAACTTGAGTTTCATCATTCCGCTTTCTCCCCGTGCCCAGCGACGATCTTGTTCCTTTCATACCAAGGGTTTCCGTCACTGGCCCTGAGATAATAATTCCCAAGTTCCCTTATCAGCGGTTTGCATCGACATTGAGAGGGGAAAAGCATTTATTAAGATCTTAATGGAAAAATATCACAGGGCAAGGTGAAAAAGTGTATGTGCCGATGGGAGGCTAAACGCAAAGACTACTCGTAGAGAGTCGGGAGGCTAGCAGGGGTACTTACCAGAAGGGGGGAGACGATAATCCATCCCGCCCCGGGAGCCACCTCCCCGGGAACGGGGCCGCACTTCTGGAGCACAGGGCGAGGAGCCCAGGGATAGGAACACCACAGGAGCAAGAAACCACCAATGAGGAAACACTAGTGCCATTGAGCAACCCACGATTCAGTGTAATACCCGGGTCCAATGCCTTTTGCCTAAACAAATCCGGCGTGTCGAAGCCTAAATCCAGCATTCCTACGCTTAACAGGACAGGCTTTTAAGGATGCTATAACCCCACACTCGTATGCAACTTAATACGAAGGGCGTCCCAAACCCCAGACACCATGGCACAAGGGGACCCTCGAGTGATATCGTATGAACGCCCTTGGAAACACGAAAACCATTTTGGGATAGATTGGCCGCTGAAGGATCCTAGATTCCTTGATTCACATAGCTCTGCCACGGATCAATTCAGCAAACAATGGCACTTCTTCAAGGCCGCGCACGCGCCACGTGAAGTTTGGTAAATTATTATTCTACTTGTGACTTTCACTTTCGCTCTAGGTAGCTCCAATGATTGACACACAATCTCGCTTCCTGGGCCTTTATTTCCTCATAACATTCCATCCTTCACTTACTAAAGTCAGTTTACAATACCGCATCACTAGGTTGTTTAATCCTTCTCGAGGGTTGTTACCAAAGAACTTATTCTCTTATAGAGATAGACATATTCATCGCGATAGCAGCAGCAGCTGTCTCAGTGCTTCAGAGGGGGGGTAAAACCCTCACTGTCCAAACAAGATTGGTATTTTCTAGCACATCTAACAAGCTTAAAGGAAAACAAAAACTCGTCAGAATCGGCTAATATAGTTTTGATTTAGGCTTCCAAACCCGATTCCACTGCGCTGCAAAGGCCTCTCATCATATGCTCTCACTCAGGGCGACCCGATGGGCAATTGTCAAGAATTGAACGTTTTGTTGCGCAGTGGAAGATTGTTGATTAAGCTCTCTGGCTAGCTGAGCGGAACATGAGCGGTATACATACCCTATCGTGATGACACAACCCACGATGTGGAATACACACTTCCGCGTACGCTCCCATATACGTGATAGTGAGTAGGAAGCCTTAAGCAAATCTCTCGTACCTCCGCCCGAAGGACCATTTCTCAACAGCAATAGTGCGGCCCCACCCCAGATTTTGGCCTCCCAGGAACATTGGGTGTTTCTGAATCCGGGGCGTTCCGTCGAGCATCGTTCCCTAAACCGATTAAATGTTTGAAAGCCACGAGGCAACGGGGGGGGCAACGGGTGTTCGTTTCCTGAAACCTTCAGCCGGCCCCCGGGGCTGTCGAATGAGTATTCATGATGCAAGTGGTACCTGATAGGTCTTACCTAGTCGGTTCAAGGGGGTTTCTCAGATGTGTAGATTTTTTTAAGCTCTGAAGTCTATCATTGCACTCGCAAGGACAGTCAATTGCGAGTTCTTCAGCTTCCTCAAAAGAACGAACAGGGAAGAAGGAAAAAACCCCCAACGCTACGGTAGGGTTCAAACTGGTCCTCTGGCCGAGAGAAGCGAGCCCGTATCCGAAAGAAGGAAAGTAAGCTATCGGAAACTTCCTTGGGAAAAGCGAAAAATCTTCAAAAAAGTTCCGGCGCTGGCGAACCCTTCGAAATCGATAACATCGGAGGTGGGGCCAGTTGGTCGACAATGACAGGCCCCTTTTTTCTACGGCGCAATGCTAATTTTTGTATCTCCAGTACTCGAGTACGACGTATGAGTTTATTTAGCGGTCTAAACAGATCGGGAGGCACCGACCCTCGAAATGGGAGCGGATTGACAGCGAATGCTTGGTGACGGGGGAGAATCACTTGGTGTGGTGGGGGGGAGAGCTACTCTGTTCGCCAAGTGGACCTTAATTAACCGATTCTGGTCGCGCACTAAATCCTGGGGGGGAAGCGGGCGCCACTCGCCCACGCGACGGGAGCCCACGCTCGCGCAACAGGAAAAACACGCACGCCTACGGCCACGGCCGCTGGCTGTTCTCGCCGAACCATAGTGCACCCAAGCCAAACCACTATTACTCGAGACATTGCTACCGTAGGATCATCACCCCATCACAGATCGACGATCTCCCTATGCTTCTCTCCTCTGAGTAAGTGCCACTATCCAAAGCTCAGGTATGCTTCCACAGTGATGCCTTAACTAATTTAGCATCTCGCACCATTGGTTTCCATATGATTTCATTTACGGTACTATGACTCTCCAAGATTCATAGGGGAGCAATGGTAATTTTAATTACCGGCATGACTTTTGACATCTCTGCATGACACCCCACAAGAATAGGTTCTCCCCTATTGATAACCACTAAAACGCCAAGTGAGCCATTCGCACCCCCACAGGCGGATGCTTATCAACTATAGGTCTATTTTTTTAGTTTAGCCGAGCTCTTACCGTGTTCGAGTACTTACCGGTAGCGCAGGTCCCCGGCACGAAGAACCCGAACATTTGATTGCGAATTTGGTGCTCGTACATACGGCACTCGAGTAGGCGCTCAGATGTGCACAGACAATTTGCCATACGAAATTCGCCCCGTGTCCGGTTCTCTATGCCGGAGATCTGTAAGAGTGCCAGTAGCGGCACACAGCTAGTTACCTGGGCACAGAGGATCACAGAGTCCGTGTTATCATGGCGGGGTGCTGGAGTTCTTCGGGATCGCGACGACGACTACGGAAACGAGAGGCTTGTACCGCAGCAAGCCATGTCGCCAGGAATCCAGACATAGCAAGACGCTGCAATCCCCTAAACTGAGCAATCTGTCCCTCTGCCCAAGTATACGTAATTTGGGGGGTTCATAGTGTAATCTGGCTGAGGTACAGACTCTGGTTTTTCGCTATCGTTGGATTTAAGCTTCGCCTAGGCTTGTGAGCATTCCACCCATGGCCCCAAACCCCTTGATGTATTTTAGAACCTATCATAATGCAGTAGCAAAGCAACCCTTTCAGATTAAAGCCCCGGAAACAACCCGCTCGTTGGTGTTATATTTTCTCTCAATTGTACTCGAGTAAATGGGCATTGGGCATAAGGCTCCAGTCAGGACATTGACGAGCCAACCAACTGCGAATCCATCCAACCCCTCGATCATGCCAGGACATAGGATGCATCCACCTTGTTCCCGCCGAGGTTACTCCCCTCACGTTATTGTGCTAAACTTACTCCACTAACAGGCAGAGCCAGAAGCCATAGTAGACGTGTCATATTGCTCGAGTCTCCAACCCAGTTTTTCCTTCCACTGGACACGCAGTAGCTATCTCGAAAATGATAATAATACTTAGAATCGAACATCCCGCGCTCAGTCGCAAAACGATCTCTTCCAATCCCTCCGCATGGTTGCGCTTGATTCGACCCGTTGTTGTTTCTCCCCTGCTTTGTTCATGTGGTGACTGACGTTTGAGATCGAATGATAGAACCACCTAAAAACAACTTCCCCCCAATTCCATGAAGCTCCATTTTTTGATAGGTGAGTATTGATTGGGGATAGAGAGAGGGGTATCTTGAGTGTAGTAAACGCATACAAATTTATGCCGAGATGCTACTTCTTTGTACCATTGCCAGGGATAAAGATTTCGTACAGAGCAGGATTTATTTTACTTGTTAACCTAAATTAACTGTTCGGAAGCTTTATCCATATGCCTTGTACTTATACTGCTGAGGGTGAAAATAATAATAATTACCAGGGTCGGCCTTGATGTCCGGCGCAATAAAACAGTTTTAGTCACAAATAGTTTGGTGTAATACGATAGTTGCCCCCTGCAGGATATGCAGGACAGGACGAGACTTGTGGTGGCGCCTGAGCAATGTCAAGTGGTTGAGTTGGTTCTTTATTTTAATGATTGCGGAGAGCGGAAGCACAGTAGTATTGCACAGTGTCGGTACAGTAACTTGGTGGGCTTTTTGAATGAATCCATCCGGAAAACTCGTGCCCCACTCATAATACCCACACGCCGGCTCAAGGTTCAGGGGAAGTGCTCTTGGAAACAACTTAGAATACTCTTGGCAGGGGTGGCGGTGAGGCGGGTGGCTATCAATCAAGGATACTGTAGACCGGGTGAGCGTTCAGCGAGGCAGCACCCTCAGAGGGGCTTGACAAAGATTCGTTAGCGGTTTAGTTTACTGCCTCACTGAACGCTCACCCGAGTATTCTTGCACAAAATTGCTACCGCATGATAGCGGGGGACATTCCAGGTTCGGTGTCTGCCACGCCATACATCAGTAACCTATTACGGTAACGGGAACAAACAGGGATATGTGATATTTGATTAGCTCACCTTGAATAATTGCTCCATAATTTGCATCATTGCTTGAAAATATGCGAGGGGTAGACAGCGCGCGTTAAACTATGGTATTGCGTACCCTATTCGAGTACCAGTGTGGGTGGGTGCGAGATGGTGCAGCCACCCCTATTCACACCGTGAGCAAAACCCTCAGCACTTCGTCACAAAAGCCTCGAAATCAATAGAGAGAGTGGGTTTGACTTGTGGCTTGCGTGTGGGAATCAACCCCAATGATGGTGCGAAACAGGGCTGAGCGAATCACCCTTCCCACAAACTAGCGGACATGCCGAACGAACCAAGGCTGCTAGTAAAGTGCACACCCTTCCTAGGCCCCCTTAGTCGACACATTATTTGCACCTTTCGAACTTTGCGAAATTTCCGCCTTCCGGGACAAACGTCCCCCGATCGCACTTTTAGAGTGCTTCTAGAGTTACTCGTGGAGTGCTTCTAGGGTCCCAATCCGGTTGCTTAAAGGATAATTTTTAGGTTGGCTGAGACCGAAACACGGTTCCCTTGGGGGCGTGACCTCGGGAGCTGGTAGTCGGATTTCTATTTTTTCCTCCACTAGGGCCACAGTTCCTAAGATCCTTGAGAACACTAGCCTATTTTTGCATGGGGAGATTCCTCGAATGGAGAAGCCCCCGGATGGTTGCTGAGCTCAAAAACTTCTTTTTAAACAACCCAAATAGGGCTCCAGAAAAGTTCTATTGCTAGGGTCAGTGTGCGACTAGACCAGAGGTTTCTGCTGTAACGATACCCTGTGGGTGGCCTACTTGTAATTGAACGACGTTTGTGAAAACGTGCTATTGCATGCCGCCTGAGTTCAGCTTTTTTTACTTCGATCTTACCACGATTCAAAGTGGCCGTGTTCGCAAGCATCGTTCAGCTACGAGTAAATGGCGTCTGGACGGCTCCAAATTAGCCCGAAGAATAGCGCAGGTGCCCGGAGGCCGTCGGGGTGGAGGCCCGTTCGCCTCGTTCCAGTTCAAATTGAGTCATGGAGTGAATGGGATGTAATTAGTACGTTGCTGATCCGGTGCAATGTTGCTGTGGCTGGAATCTAGATGAATTGTAGCTTCGGCACCTATCCGAGCGAGACAGCCCCACGCCATAGCCCGGGACATTCGAGTATGTGGTATGGGTATCGAACGGCGCTTGCCTGCTTTGTGGCACTTTGAAAGAAGTAGGGTAATATGTGGATTAAAGTCTAGTCTGGAATCGTACTTATTGCATAGCGAGAAAGGGTTCACGAAGGTAGTATTCTAACTAGCAAAGAGAACTGGACACCACAGGGAGTAGGGAACTTCTTAGGTTACCTGATGGCACGGAAAGAGTCCTTCACCTCTACGGTCACTCACAATCGACCTTTCCCGCCCATGCCCTCTGATTGGTATGTCGAATGATAAGAATGATCATAGAAGCACGATCACAGTGCTGACATAATTCCTCTCCCTAAGCCTGACACTGATGTAGTGGGCAACGGGGGGGCAAGGCAGACTCGCTCTCTTTTTCTAGGGACCTGCCAAGAGTAGCCCTAGCCCTGAGCTCTCAGCATACCGGCGTTTGGTGAAGATAATGGAAATTCATGAGGCTCAAAGGATCGCTGACGAAATGGGGGTGATCGGGGGCTACTGCTACCCTTTCTGGGTGGTGGTACAAAAAAAATCCTAAGGGGTACTATGTCCGTGTACAGAAAAGTAACAATACACCGGAGTGGGTTGAAGGTATAATAGCGTGACGTTCATAAAAATGGATTGTTTACTACCAAGATTCTGTGGCTCTGTCAATTCTTTTGCTAAGTGCGATGGCGGTCTGTTTCGCAAATGTCACGAACTTCCTGTTTCTCTACTTTCCCCACGCCAAAAGTGCCCAAATCTTAGTACCCTAAATATTGGCACAGTCTGGGATGGAAGGATTGGTAGTACACCCCCCCCATTTTTAGGCACTTTTAGCCTGGGGCAAGCAACTCCAAGGGAGAAGCCGTGATAAGAGGTTTCATATCATGAGTTGTGGGATAAATGGGATGGAGGGGCACTGCGATTGTGCGTGATGGTTTATTGAGGCGTTCGGTTTGGGATCTAAGGGGGGGCAGGGGGGAAGTTGGGTCATTAGTTGGTTTCACCCCGGATGCATGCCGTGACTCGAGGTCTAGAACTTGGAGATAGGATGGTATAAATATCCTAGGCCCCACCTCAAGTAAGGGAGTCTTTCACTAACTTGAAGTCTCCAAAAGTGTCCTTGTGGGCTCCCTCTTTTCCTGGAAGTGCTTGATTAATATGCGCATTTCCCTTACCCTCTTCCGAGCAAGCACTCCCCTACAGTACGATCATTGAAGATTTACTATTATCTGAGTTCCAATAATTGCCGGCACACCCCCATTTTTCTCTAATCGAAGAAGTTCCTGGCTGGGAGCGATCGGTCGTGTTATTCTCATCAGGCGCTGGGAGCACACATAGTTCAAGGACTTCTTTCCTAAGAGTTCGGTTTTGAATGGCGGAAGATCTAGGGCAGTGGGAGGGTCGGTGTCCAGGGGTGAGTATCCATGCCTACAATTCCGAGTCCCATTCAAGCCTAGGCTACTTTCCTAGTGAATGAAGGGTAAATTTAATGCTTATGTAAGGAAACTCACACTAGGGACCTCGGCACTTGAGCACAAACACCCCTCGTTCGCTATCACGGCTAGCCCCTTCAGGGAAACATCTCACCTTGTTCCTCCTCCTTCTAATTTTGACCCCAGTTCCTGCGACTGCGAAAACAAACTTTACACAATGCGGTAGACATGTTAAAGCACTAGCGGAAAACGGTTCCCTTCCACTTGGGGATATCTACAATGGTCATGTAAAAGGTGCCCTAGGTCGGGCACGAAATAGCACAAATCCAGTACTCCTAGTAACGTTTGCCGCCTGCGAGAAGTACTGCGGTTCAGGGCCAGAATATTACGGGTGGGAAAAAGCCTCGGATACAATCACAACATGGGTACTCCCTCTAGTGGGTCTGATTTTGCAGGCCCCCTTCGAGAGCAACAGCTTCCGACAAACCATGTTTGTCGTGTTCCGGTGGGTGGGCTCGCCAATCGTTTCCATGATGTGCATTTTCTGGAACATGAAGGTTACCAGGAGGTGCGCTATTATGGTTGACATGAGCGTCGGGAGAGACGAGTACCCATGCCCGCGCGAGGTCCCCGTTTTTGCACAATTGAGGGACTCCTTTTACCTCCTCAGCGTGATTAATCAATACGAGCTCAACATCGACAAACAGCTGGAAGAGAGCCAGATAGAGACCATCCTTCGAATAGGGCTATTTGACATGGGGCCCGAAATCCAAAAAATGAGGACTAAAGTCGCCGCAAGCATCCGCCGGGAACGTCGTCGGGGAACAGTCCAAGTTCTAGTATCGCTAGCCTGGTTTCTAGTGGCAATGGGCATTTCGATAAATAAAGCCTTCGGAGACCTCGGCGAGAACGCGACCGCCCATAACCTCGCACTGGGCCTACTAATGTCCTGGCTGCCGGTTCTCATGGCCGCGACAATCGTCGACAGAAACCCGATGGATGCACGCTACGTCCGCGACAAGTTGAACAAGTACCTCGCAGACATTGATGCCGTTGATCTCACAGACATTGATGCCGTTGATCTCGCCTCTATCATATCCCCGGATGGCAAGCTAAAATTTCTCGGGGAGTTTGCGGGCCAAGGCCGCGTCCGTTGGCATTACGGGGTCGCTCACTCATTCCTCCGAACACTGGAGGCTATGCACGGTATGGAACGCGGTTGGTACGCAAAAACCAACGAACTGTCCACCGCAAGAACCTCCAGCCTCCTGGGATTCGACCTCAACGAAGTATGGCAGATGACAGCCTCCTTTCTGATGGTCTGCTCCTGCAGCCTTGGCGCCTTCTTTGTTAGCTACTACACGCCCACCGTCGGTCTCGGCTGTCGCTCGGGCGGGTACATGATATTCGGCTTGAATGCCACGGGCTGTCTTCTCATGGAAATGGGTGCGTGGGCGTTCCTATATCCAGGCACCGGGCGGAGAATAGTGCAGTGGGTCCTGCGCCTCTGTGAGTTCACAAACTTCTGCTGGCTCGTATATGTCATCTTTTCACAGACTTTCGGCATCTACAACAACTGCCGCTGCAAGTCGAGCATGTGGGGCGGCGCTGGTGGGTACATGGACTTTGAGGGCATCCAGTACTACAAGTCCTACCACGTTGGGCGCAGCTGGATGCTAGGCACGCTCACTACATGCATATTCTTGGGCATCGGGCTCATGTATGTTGTTGAGCAATGGTGCACCCAGAGTTTCTTGTGGACGCAAAATTGGGACTCGGCTATGACTGGGCTTTGGTGGGTGAGGAAATGGAAGCGGGCCACTACCGGGCCGAGGTGGGTGGCTGCTTGGGTGGTCGCTTGGGTAGCCGGGTACATGGCAAAGGCTGAGTGCTGGGTTCGTACGGTTTGTGGGGGTGAGAGGCATGCGGAAGATGGCAGTGAGTGGCATGCGGAGGATGGCGGTTTCCTTTTGAACAACAACTGACTTTTGGCTATCATATTAGATAAAAAATAGGAGGAGTTGGGATTCTGTATTTGTAACTTGTGGTTTTGTGGGTTCGGCATCGGGCATTGGGATAGGGGCGTTTAGCTTGGCTATTGAATTAGAATAAATTTATCTATATCTTCTTCTCCCTTTCATTTTCCACTTGATTCAAGTTTGGCCTGCCATTGGCTATATGGGCCTGTATTTGTGAGTGCGGGTAGCAAGACAATAATGGTATTGTGCATTGGTTTCCTCATCTAATATCACTCGCTACGGAACCTCAATAGCAGTTTTCCCTCACGCCTTCGAGTCAATGAGCCTATGAAGTCCCATCCGAGAGTTGGACACAATCCCCTTTGAACAGGTTTATGTCCACCGACAGATATTACCCTGCCACTCTTCCGATACAGATTCCTCGGTGTATAAATTTGCAGCAGTCCCCAGCCCCCCGTCCCGAACGACTGATTTGTGGTGCTGTGGGGCATGGAGATGGATTGCTTGTTGTTTTCTAGTTTACATTTTCTATACAGCTTTAATCAGGCTCTAGCTGGTGGGATATGGGCGTATGGGCGTAGCTAGAGGGGATACCGGCGGTTGTTACGAGAGCTATGGATGGGATACGGGTATCATACCGGGATATAAGATCTGTGGATAGATTGATAGGTAGAGACGACGACGACTTCTAATACAACCTCAACGAGTGAGGAATTTCCGGTATCGTGAACCTTTTGTTTTCCTTTCTTTCTTTCTTCGTGACTATTTCAATTCTATCTAGAGACTTTAGATCCCCGGTAGTGTGAGCGGTGTTTGCCCGTACCGGTTATCTTTTTTTCTTCCTTCTTCTTCCTCTTCTCCTTCAACCATTCCCCGGCCCGATCACCACTCTCACCAGAGAGGATTTTCTGCCTTCACTGGGGACTTTTTTCTCGGGCAACTTTTCGTTCCGTTCAGTGCTCAGTCTTCTTTTTACCTTACATCTTCTCAACTGTTTCTAATCGCAAAAGCTTTTTAGGGTGAAAAGAAGCCAGAGGGGGGGAAAACCACCCACAGGTCAAGAGGGGCGAACAAGAATATTATTAGTTAGCACTGTGCTAACTTATCACGGGGGATTTTCTCTATGGAAAGCTGCGACATCCCATCCCATCCGATCGCTATAACTTTGGAACGCTACCTCTAGACTTTCCCGATACTCAGTACGGTGCTGAGAACGGGGCGATATCAGCATCCATGTTGCCAAGCGAGGTGGATTATTCATGGTTCTATTCTTGGAGAATTCTGCTAAGGAGGAGGGGGTCTGAGACGGATATGGTAATGATTATCATACGTCCCGGGAGCTAATAATATGTAGTATTCCAGTAACCTGGCATCAATTAGGGTTGTGGAAGCTGCCCGCTTCTGCGCCCTTTCCAAGAGAGGGGGTGCACGGAACATCACTCGGGACCTTAGTGTGATGGGTCGTGTTGCGATATGCTGCATTATTGTTTCCTTTGTTGTTTAAGCCTTTCTTTGTTTCCAGGCAGAAACCTAGCATTGTCTTCCTTGTCACTAGTTTGCGTACACTGTGTATGTGCGAGAAGGGTGGCTATATGAGAGTTGTGTCTGCCATTGTGTATTGAGATAGGTCAATCAATCAACTATTCCGCTGCTCAAACCTACACGATTTCACAGGTCGGGGAGGGAGGTACAGTAGTCTATAATTCCGCGAAAGTCGGATTGGCGCTAAAGCGAATTAAGGCCAAATTAAGGCAACCGAGCCAGCGGCAGGGAAGGACGCAAACTTGCCACAGTTTGCCCAAGTTTAAACATAGAGGACGGTGGTGGTTGGACGGGTTCAAGAAAATCCTCAGTATAATAGCATCAATCCGACTTTTGCTAGATTATACGGTATGACGAGTGCGGCAAGATGGGAACGATCGACAAATAAACCTTATTTTCTCCTCTTTGCTAAAAACCCAGTCCTCGTTCGTTTACCTCACAAGCACTTTTTACTCTCACACCCGCCCTACTGTTCTAATACTAGTTACAGGAACCATCCGCCTACCCGTGACCTTAAGCGCCAACGGCACCAGCAGTCCTACTATAAACATTACCGTATGTAAACCCATCACTCAGAGCGAAACAAAGGACCAGCGGCCCCTGATCTGAAAGTCGGACGCAGTTCCTCGAACGCGAGTGTCATAAGTAGGCCGTTTTTGATATGCCCCCCCCTCTTTTTCAAGGTCACCCTTCCCCTTCATTCGCAGAGGGAGAATGGCTCAGGCATAAGTTACCTAAAAAGAGACAAAAAAAAACAGGTCTCATTAGAAGCATTAGATCGCAATCCACCAGACAGCAATGGGATTCGTGAAAAAGAAACCCGGGTGTTAAGCAGGGTTCGCTCGTTGGCTTTAAGCAATTGTGAAGGTACGATAGGCGATCGACACCCTTGACACACCCACGCACGTCCAACATCAAAGGCGAATAATCAAGCGGAGGGCCGATGGGCTCGCCCATGTGTCGGACGCAAAGAATGGAAAGAAGAGATGAAAGATATGGATCTGTTGCCGCGGCAATTGTTGGTTTGCGTGGCAGTGTGCTTGGAAGTGTTCGTAGCCACCCTCGCTGTGGGTGTGTAGTATCTGGGAGGGATGGGAGAAACCGGTTTTATATCTCTCCAGGAACTCTCACAAATATTCCCCGAGGTAAGGAGAAACCCTTGACTGATGGTTGCTCTGCCGGCCTTATGGAAAACTATGAACGTATGAACAGGGGACGCAAACAGGGCCATCACAGTAGTCTGACATATTTCCGTCCTCGCGATACTCAAGAGTAGCTTGGGCAATAGAAATGATACTAGGTCACCATCCGACTGGTGGTTAAGTCATCCCAGCTCGCCTACTTGATCTAAATGTGAAAGCACAAAAAATCATGGTTCATCCCAAACCCCAAATAAAATTCGCAAGTATAATATGATACAGTACAGAAAAGCAAGCCCATCCGAAACTATAATACAGCTGCGGTCCAAAACAACGTAGAATACAAAAACCCCTATAATACAATACCCACCACTCACCCCCCATAAAAAAAAATCAAAATAGAATAAATAAATAGAGAAATCATAAGAAAGGCATGAATTATCTCAAACCCGTGGCTCCTTCCCGACCCTCCTCTCCTCCCTCTTGCGTCTCCTAACCGCAGCAAGGACTATTGCCCCAACCTTCCCTGCAACAGCCTTCTCCTCCCATCCCTCCGTTTTGACTTGTTTCTTCCTAAGAAACCGAGCCACAGCGTAAGTCTCACGTGTACTAAGACGTAACCACATCCCTTCACGGCTCTGTACGATTTCGACGTCATCGTCTTCTAACAGGCCATCTACCGACAGTTTCAGCGGGTCATCGATTGATACCAGGAGTCTGCGTTTCCAGGACACAGGGGGGACGGTTTTACGAGAGTGGAGGATTGTCTCGAGGAGTTTCCAGTGGTTTTGTGTCCAGCCGGATGATTCTGGGTCCGGTGCTGGAGCTGAGAGTTGAATGAGGTCCGGAGGAAGCATGTTTGATGTGTTGGGGGCGTTTGAAGCGGCAGTAGCCGGACGAGTTGCAGTGGTGTCGGCAGAAATCTGAGCTATGGCTTGCTCCCGTGTTGATGGTTGGTACATCGTTGTTGGAGCAGTTGGTGGGGGTGAGCTACGGGAGCTGACGCTTTCTCCACGGATGCCGATGGTGCTGCTTCCGATCCCATACTTACGACCGGTACTTGAGCTTGAACCAGCGCTTGAACTCGGCCCGGTCCGTGACTTCTTCATTGCTGATGCAGGGAAGAGTTTCTCCGGAGCTGCCTCCTCGTCTATTCTGATGCGGTTGTAAATGCTCTCCTCAAATGCCTTCGTATCTTGACCTGCTAGACTCGAACTCGATTCGTCTGTTCCTGCTTGCTCCCAAATCGTAGTATCGATAGTGATAGCACCAGCATCTTGCGCCTGCCGCTTAACTTCTTCCCGTTCCTCCTGCCACTTCTCCTCAAGTAGCACAGTCTTCGAAGGAGATGCATCGATCGTGATTGCCCCAACCTCTTCAGCCTGCTTCCGCACCTCTTCCCTTTCCTGAGCCCAAATATCTTCCAACATTCGTGTTCGCTCTCCGGGCTGAAATCGAACGGATTTCGAGGGTGATTTAGCAGGGGAGCGATCTAGGCGGATGACCTTAGCAGTCTTGGCCTGACCCCATTCCACATCGTCAGTGTCGGACCTCCGGCGTTTCTCGGTGGCCTTAGCCTTGCCCTTCCCTTTGCGGTCGGTACGTTTCGTAGATTGCTCACTCGCACTAGGAGAAGCGGTTCCGGTGACTGTATTAGAAGCGGTTTCCTCGACACGGGGATATTTAACAGCTTCTCCACTGAAACTCCCTCCTTTTCCAACCCGTGCACTAGGGCTACTCTCCTCCACTAACATAACCCGATCGTCCTCGTCATCGTTGTCCAAAGCCCCACCAAAGTGTTCACTTCGCATTTCCATTCCAGGCGAACTGTCCGTGCCCATAGAGCTCCGGAGGTCTTCGCCGGCTCGTAGAATACTGTCAAGTCCGGGGGTTTCCCTCGCCCGTTTCTTTTTAGAATCGCCGTCGGGTAACCGGGGGGGAAGCTGTGGTGTTTTCTCAACTCCGGGAATGTGTGGAGTGATCATGTCTCGGCTGCTGATTTCTCGACTAAACTCTGGCGGGGGCGAACTACGAAAGAGTCCTGGCGGGATAGGTGCGCCGTAGAAACTCTCAACACCAACCGCCTCGCCGTCAAATAGTTCCTCTTCCGGGGGTTCGATGGGTAGGCCTTGTTTCTTGGTTACCCGAGGGGTGTAGGAAGCTCCGGTATCGATATAAGTGAAGTCCGGCAGCGCCATGTCCACGTCGGTATCGGCCCCCTCCTCCTCCTCCTCTTCTTCGTCTTGTGTAGGTAAGGTTTGATGGTGACGCGATGACGAATCACGAAAGTCCGGAAGAAGGCTGTGTGCACTAATGAGTGAGAACCCTTCACTTTGTTCAATTGATGCCTCTTCGTCCTCAGTATCCAGCTCGGCTGGGGGGGGAGAAGGGAGAGGAACAGACGAGATATTTCTCGTAGTCCTTCTCGTCGGGGGCTTTGAAGATTCTATAATAGGCGGTGTAGGGGAAAGCAGAGTGTTCGGGTCTACACGAGAGAGAGCACTACGGTTGCCTGAAACCGACTCCTCCTCTTCCACTACTACCGCATGGGAGGGGCCGGCTATAGCGTTATTACGACGAGTAGTGCGAGCTGAGGCTGCTCGAGACTTGGTAGGTGATCTTGATTTGCGTGGAGGTCTCTTCGACGTCTAGGGGTAGTTAGCACGGGGGTAAACACCGAGGAAAGCTATTTGTGTATCTTCGGAGAAAGGTGGTTTGTGCGGGATTGAAGGAATTGATGTAAGGGGTTAAGAAAAAAAGAGGGCTTTGAAACATTCACGATGTTGTCTGTGTCGGCGTAGATAGCCATGCGAAGAAACAATCGCTTCAGGATAACGGATAACCATAGAAAAAGTATATTTCCCACCTCAGCTAATTCTTCCACTTCCTCTTGAGTTTGGAGTGCCGGAGTCTCCTCCTCATCCCTTCCATACCCCCCCCCCTCTGCCGGCATTACAGGAGCAGCCTTTCTTCTCGTCCTTGGGGCCTTCTTGGATGCTGGTATCCTCTTTGCAGTTGGAGATTTCCCCGCAGTCTTGCTGGGACTACGGCTCCCTGCTCTTGGTCTCGCCGGAGTGGTCTTATTTTTTCCTCGCCCTGTTCGTACTGGCTCGGGACTCAATCCCCTGAGAGGTATCTTCGTAGTCGTGGTTCTCGTCTGTGTCTTCCTTCCCCGCGACAGGGTCACATCGACATCATCGTCCTCATCAACATCCCTCTCAGCCTCAACTACAACACGGAATCGCCACGGCGAGCTGGTAGTCGTCGTGGTAACCTTCGAGGGTGTCGATATAATGGTAGTCCTCCTCTTTTTGGGGCTTCGTTTTGTTTGGGGGGTAGAGGAGATGGTTGGGCCGGTCGATTGCGAAAGTGGGTCCGGAGACGAGCAGTTGCTCGCTAATAATCGCGAAGGCATGATGCAATGCAAACTTCTTTATTGATTGTCTCTCTTTCTCTCCCTCTTTTCACAGCAGAAAACCAACCTTCAAGCCGAGGGGGGGCGGGGTGTGAGGTAAGTGAGGAATAAATTATCTGAGGGATGGGGGGGTTTAAGGTGTGATTGTTTGTTTGGTCAAGCTCCTTTTCTTTTTCATCTCTCTCTCCAGGTTGCCAGCTGCTTTCCTGCTTCGGGGTTGGATGCAGGGGGAGACAGCTTATCGACCTGTTGCCACGACAACAATACACGTTTTATATGCAAGCTAAAAATGTGCCTTGAAAATTGGCCCTCGCCCCTTTTCCGAACACCGGAAGAATCTGGTCGGCATGAAAATCTTGCATTGCATAATTACTTTCTTGCATTTCTGCACTCCAGAATGTCTTGCTCTGCGCTAGACGGAGGTTCGTGCCCTTTGTGAAGTGGGCGTTGTTCGTAGTCATAGTAACGTCTATGATAGAGGGTAAACAAACAATAGCCCCTCTATCGATGAGATGTCAACAAACAACAATCAGCAAGTCCTTACCATGGATCAATTTTATGACTTCATCAATCGGGTTTCGAAACAGTGAGTGGATGCCGCTATCTGCGCCACTCCCCATTATTTCCATTACGATCCACCTTGCCGAGGATACAGTACCGGTACTCATGTACCAGGCTTTGCTCTCTCGAAGGGGGGAATCGTACCTGTCATCATAATTGTGTTTTTGTGAAACATCTGGGAAATGAGGCCTTGGCAACAGCGTGCCGCAGGGTGTGGAAACAAGTGATGTCGGGAGAAGAATGTGCGGCATGGAATAGGGTTCATTGAGCTGCCACTCGAGTATGTAGGGTGCTGGCATGAGTTTGGGTTGCTGGACACCAGCAGTTATATATTTACTGTATCTTGCACTGTTAGCAGCCATAACTAATAGGTTCGACAGGCTACGGCTCGGAGCCTCGTGAGGTGTTCTCAACTTCTCGCTGCCCTCAGATGCACGTAACCACTATTATCGAATGGGTCTATTGCAAGACGGTACTCCACTGGTACAAATGGTACAAGACAGTGATTGTTTTACTGGTTAAATATCCTTTTCCCGTACGAAAACATCTCGGGGACTTATACATAGCTATTCGCAATTATCACAGAAGGTCATAAACATCCTCGGCCAGTCTTATTTATTACATCACATCAGAGTAGTGGGCATGCTAACAGTGCACAGTGTCGAGTTTCCTATCTAGTAAAACACTCTCCCGCGAACTCTATTTAGACCTCTGGGGAATAGCAGAGAAACTTGGTCAACTTTCTCCCACAAGGTCCAATTTCCCTACGCTACTGTTCGAATATGTGCACCAGGAATCCAATGATACCTATCGCTGAGCACTCCGTACCTGCTATGAGTACGTTGCTATTTACATGGCGCTAATGGTTGGCTAAAGCTTTTCATCATTACCACGAGGGGAAATATTGGTCTAACAAATGCTTTAGGAACCTTTGTTTTGACCTCATCATTGCAACTTGGAAATTTCGTTTTGGTATCAACCGTCTAGACATGCCACTCCAAAGCAGAATAGGGTTTCACTGCAAACCTCTGCGATTTGGGGCAAAACTGAGCTCTGCAGTGGCGACTAGGCGGCCCTAAGGTGACAAACACCAACTGGGGCTCCACGATGCTCAATGGATCTCTTTTTGGCGAAAAGCTCACTCCAATCGAGAACGCAATCTCTCTTGTAATGTACAAACCTGCCCACTTACGTGATTGATGCGGATGGATCTCTTTTTAGCAAAAAGCTCACTCCAATCGAGGACACAATCTCTCCTACAATGTACAAACCTGTCTGCCTGCGTGATCGGTGCGTATGATATATAGAGCCTTATAAGAGGAATCCGGTCCATGTTTTCGCCTCCGGGGCCTTCTTTGAAGGCGTTTTTCCTTTTTTACAATTTCCAAATAGCCCCCCTGGCATCACCTGCTTTTCCAAGACTTCGGGAGCCAAATCCTTGATCTGGAACCTTTTTTTTTGCTACAATGCAGGGAGCGGCCTGTGTCAAGGCCTTCGCCGTCCTGTCTTTCTCATTATATTCATACACTGCCGTACACGCCCAAAACGACACTCCACCAGCAGAGCCTTCCACAACTCCTGAGGTCCTACTGAATCCAATAGCTGAGACGACATTCAGGCCTGCGGGATCCTCCTACATAGCCCCAGAATACACCTCCGAACCTACAGTCACTGTCGTTATTGCAACTGTTATTGCAACTCGCTGCTCCTCACGGCCCACTCTTCCCCCCCGCCTCAGCCTTCCAACCTCAATCGTCCCCTTAGATGATCCCGTATTTGCGATAGTTAATCAGTCCCCAGCCCGCAAAACTCCTATCACCCCCGGCGAAGCCGCAACGGTCTGTAAATCGCCTCCCTGGGAGCTCAAATTGTCGAACTGGATTTGGAGTAACGCCCAGGAATGGCTCGAGAGGTATACGCTCAAGTATAAGGACTCCTATGAGGTTCGTCGACACGGGCTTGTCGGTAGCATTGCACATAGATACCTTGGCGAGCCGAACTTTCGATGCGGAATCGGAATGACGCAGACCTGTGTTGCCTGGTGTAAAGATGTAGTGATGGCGGTGGAAGACTTGCACGAAGCGAAAAATGTTTATTTCGTACTCTCTTCGGTATCACATTTTACTGCTGTGGCTGATCTGGTGCATGTTTGTTCCCTTCCATTTTCCCTATTCAATCACTTGAAACATTAACGATACGTCACAGAGCGGTCTCGACTCGGCTCAAAGCAATGTCGGCCTTCTGGCACCAAAAATGGCCTACACCTTCTTCTGGTGGAAGGAAACGCCGGACGACCAAAAGCGCGCCATGGTCCTGCATTTCACCGTCCTGAGCATACAGAACATCTTCAAGCTCTTGTCCCCCTTCGTCCCCTGGCTGCAAGTCCTCGATAAGCTCAGCGACAAGCTCAAAGCCTACGAATCCGACCTTGCACATGCCAAGGAGAGAGAACACATCGCCTGGCTCTTCATGCGAACTGCACATCTCCTGAACGTAGAGTGGGGATGGACCATGCGGAACGGGAGGAACGCCCAGACCGTCAGCCAGGAACGTGGTTTTTACGTTCACGCTACTGGTCTCCGCGGGGATCGTACCGACAGGTATTGGCGGGATGACTATGGCAATAAACGTCGTAACTGGTGGAATTACCCAGGGCAGGAGTGGACTCCAAGTAAGAGGGCTTTCCTCAAGTGCAATGAGAAAGTTTGGAGAACCCCCCGTGGGGGTAATTGGAATGCTATGGATAAGTATACGCCTGACGGGTGGAAGCGTCGTGTGGATGAAAACCCCGAAGAGGGTGGGAACAAGATCCCCCCTTCCCATACGGAGTATACGAAGCTTGGGTACTGGCAGGAGAAGACGAGGGATTTCAATAACCTTGTCAAGTGGAAGGAAGCGAGAGACAAAGATAAAACACAGCTGATAGTTGATATGTATAAGATGGGATTCTCGGCATTTACCGGTTGGATCCCCGAAGCGATTCTGGGGGCTAACTTGTGGACGGCACAACCCGAGGCTCAGGATCGAGAACCTGATCTCAACGGAGCCAACCTAGCTATGGCCATTGGGAAGATGGCTAGCGAGTCTCGCCAGGGCCTCAAGGCCGGTGTTACGGAGCTTATGAACCCGAAGGACATCTCTGAAGCAGGCAGGTTCACCGAGTGACCCTTCGTGATTCAATTTCACCAACTAATGTTGCCCTTAGGCGAAACCACACTCTCTGTTCTCCTCGCAAGAGGCCACTACCTCCCAGCAAACGACCACATCCTGAGAAGCTTCACGACATCTGACGTCGAAGAGTAAACAAACCCCACCTCCCCACTTCCCCCCAAACCACTAACTAACCTTCCAACAGACAAATAACCAGAAACGTCTTCTTCAAAACCCTGAATGCAGCGCTCAAGGCTCAACAAATCTACATAACTTGCACAACTGACTTAAAAACTCGCAAAAACCCTGGCAGGATGGCGGGTGGTGCTTCCACCCAGAGCTGCAAGCAGGATAACACAGGCCCACAAAACCTAAAAGCCTGTGTGCCCTATACCTCTTCTGAAGCCGCGACGCACGGGATTGGTAACGGCCATGATGGTGGTGAACTCGCCTGCTATATGTACAAATGGGCCGCGCGGGGCAAGTCATCAAGACACCACAACGAGGCGCCCTTCGGCTCCGAGGAGTGGGAAGAATGGGGAGTGTCAAGCGCTGACATCATCACCTCTTCGGTCCGCTCTTATCTGCTGGAGCTGGAATCCTACGAGATCGTGGACCCGCTGGGTGCGGGAACATTGCAGACGGCAGGGGCTATTGGCCAGGCAGATACTCCCGGCGTTTTCACGGTGCCGGTCTGCATTTCTAGACACAATCTGAATGCGCCGATTGAGAGCTTCACATTCCTGTCGGAGTTGAACCCGTTTTCGCCTTCCAAGCACCTTCCGTGCGACTGCGGGTATTGGGGAGAGGATACGGAGAAGGTGTGGAGGGACGCTGGGCTTTGGGACGCGGAGCCTGAGCATTACCGCCTGACCCTCTGTCCCAGGCAAACGAATTCGCACACCAACGACCGGTTGGAAAAATGGGTCGCCGAGTGCCGTCTCGGTACTAAAAAGTTCGGATACAGGCGCCGCTTCGGAACCGATCCGCGCTGTGGAGTCGTCACTTGGCTGCTATCCGAGCTTAAAAGACGCGGGATCCCGGCTCAGCTCCCCGAGTCGGTGAGGTTGGGTATCTGGTGTCGCATTAACAAGGGATGGTGGAGTCGTTTGGGCGAATGCAAGGAAGTCACGGCGAATACGCCCTGGGGCACCATTCTTGATGAGTTGGATGGCGTGGTTCAGGATGTTGGGGAGGAAGTCTTGGGGAAGCCCATAACCGAAGACGAGTTTTGGAAGCAGATTGAGGAGACGGAGCCGATCGAGGAGTTGCTATTGAAGCCGTTCGGGATAGGGTCGGAGAAAGTAGATAAGGAAGAGAAGTCGGATTGATTGATTGTGCTTTTAATTTTTCTCCTTTTCTCTTCTTCTTCTCATAACGCTCGAGTATTATACAGTACGTTCTTTTCCATCTAACTTTAAGATCCCGTTAGACACGTGCCAGCAAAAGTTCATCCTGATAGAAGCTGAGAATCATAAGCATATCTGACAAAAAAATATTGCGATAATATTATTATTGTCTTGTATAATACAGCATGATAACCGTTCCAATCTGGCAGTTATCAACAAGAAAAGTTTAAAACCGTTACTATTATAACGATGATCCTGTCAAAAAGGAGGCTGCGGTAGGGAAGGTGTAACCATTGTAACCAGGTAACACCACACCTGCCAAAACCCAAGCTGCCAGTACAGTATCTGCATTTCTATCCTGTACCACCGCATAATCTTGCACGTAACGATGATTCCTTTTATTGTATCATATTCATACCCCCCCCCCCCCCCCAAAAAAAAAAGCACCTTATAATATTATAAAAGTACCCCCTTTACCCTACAAAAGTCCCACGCCGGGAAATATGGGATCAGCGTACCTGCAGGCATCAGATTATGCTCGCATGATGTTGTCTGTGTGTTTTTTTTTGAACTGCCCTGGCAATTTTTTGTATACAGGACAGTTCAAAACTATTACTTGCATACAGGTATTGCACCGTGCGGTGGCTCCTATACGGATTTTCTGGTCAAAGCAGGACACACGATGGGGTTGCTGTTCGATTGGACGTTATCCATGTGGGGGTTAAGATAATTGTGATCGAGTGTTGATACTCTACGTTTTGGTGCTCCAGCTGGGTGTCGTGCACTATCACTCTAATAATCTTGCACTATGATTCAGGTAATATGATGTTTTTTCTGAGGTGCATAAATAGTAACAATCGTAACTTGCACTTGTTACCGGCACTCCTCGCAGCACTTCAACGCAATAACCAATCGCCTAAGTCGCTTGCATAAGTGCAGCAGCGCTTTCTCAGGAGAAAACCCCCCGAATACCATGCGCTTGGCGGTCAATCCTTTCGGATACCATCGACCGGGAAATATACCATCGAGAAAGTGAAACCTTCACAGGGGCAACCCCAATTGGAACGAACAACGAAGACTTTTACACACTCTAGCATACCAGTATCTTTTTATCCCTTAAACAATACAGGGAAATTGAAAAAAATGCCAGAAAAAATAAAGAATTACTTCAACCCTCCTAGCATTTTTCTAGAACCTCCTTACAATTATTTTTTAGCAATTTTCTAGGGGTTCTTGGCTTAAAAAACTATCCCACAGAAAGCTATTCTGAGGTTGGAAAAATAAATGCAAGACATTGGCCACATTTACTCCTTTTTCACTTTATTTGTTAATTTTGCTTTGTTGTTTAATGGTGGCCGAAGAGAGTGATGGTTCCATGCAATGGTTTCACTTTTTCGATGGTATATTTCTCGGTCAATGGTATCCGGAAGGGTTTCACGCCAAGAGCATGGTATTGAAAAGGTTCACCCGCTTTCTCAGCGAAAGCCGCGACAAGCCGAGAGAAATTCTCGCTTTCGCATCCCCTGTCTTAGCCAAAAGTGTGGTGAGTTGAAAATTTAATCCATGTAAATTCGGGGGAATAATCTTATGATACAAAAAGAAGTTTAAAAGCGATCCCGGCCAACATACAAGTTCCCATCGCCCTCCTGCAAAAACCCCACAATCATATCCATATCTCCCAACCAGCGAAAGGGAAAAAAAGGAAAAAAAGATACAAGATACAAAAAAAGCATATAGTAACATAAAATCCCATAAGTTCAAGGGAACAAAGGGAAAGAAAAGTAGACAAAAAAGGAAAGAAAAAGAAGTCTATTAGTTCCTCCTCACTTTCTTCCCCTCCCTCTCGCCATCCCCATTCCTCACAACCTCGCCTCTCATAGCGGCAAGATCTGCATCCACCTCCTCACTACGAAGCGCGGGCGGGGGCGGCGCAACGCCCGCTTTATTGACAAACGTAGTACCAAACCCAGGAACGCCATTGAGCACGAGGCTTTCAATCTCACGCGCGTGCCTGGGCGGATTCGATCTGGTATTGTAATTCCCGTTGCTAACCTCTTCGTCGATTTCTAATTCTGGATGTGGAGTGACGACGCCCGGGTCCACATTATCCTCCTCAGAGTCCCCATCATCATAATGCAACTGTGGTCTCTCCGTAAAGAACCGCACAGCAGCGAGCGAGGCTTGATTCCCGGCCATTTGCAATTCCTTCTCTGTGAAGAGTTTGTCAAAGGAGTAGACTGGGGAGTAGACCTGCTTCAGGAGCTCTTCCCTCTTGCGGCGGAGGACTTCACGGTCTGTGTTCTGCTGGGAGGAGGAAGGATCGAAGTTCATGATCGCCGAACTAGAGGATGGGCTCGCGGCTTCATGGATAGGTGGTGTGTGGGTTTCTTCGATTTCTTCCCTGTCGCGGCGGGCGGCACGCTTGCGCTTGCTGGTTGAGCTTGGAGGGTCAAAGTTTATGCCCACGCCGAAAGAGAGGAGTTCTTCAACTTCACCTGCGCGACGACGGGGTTTGCGGCGGGTTTCTTTGTCTTCTTCTGTAGGGCGGGAGGGAGAGGAGAGGCATGGGACCATGCCAAATTGAGAGGGGTGGAGGAGTAAAGCATTTGTTTCTGTGAGATCTGTGTAGGCTGATGTTGAAAGGACGGAGAGCGAAGATAAGGCTGCTGAGGATGTTGACTCTTTCTCTGCGGCGAGCTTTTTGAGTTGTGTTTTCAGGCGGGCCATTAGACGAGTTTGAATTGTATTTGTCAGAGATAGGTGCTCGTTCCTAGCGAGGACTACTGAGCGTTTGTGTTGGAATTCCAGGGATGCCACTTTATGATTATGATTGTTCTATGCCGGTTAGATGACTAGAATGTTCTTAGGTGAAGGGGGGAGTAAATACGTGAAGCAGGGCAAGTTGGGCATCTCTCTCTTCCATCCCCTCATTCACAGCTTCAATAAACTGCTCATACCACCTTCCTGCCATTCCCGTAACACCTACTCCGCTCGCATCCTCCTTGCCCGTAGCCCCAGGACCGGTTCCAGCCCTCGCTCCATTGGCCGAAGAAACTAGGTCAGGTAAACCCATCCGTTCAAGTTCCTCGTTAACCTGCACCTGGATACCCTCCGGCGAATCATCCAAGAGCCGCATGTCTCGTCCGGAAGCATCACATTTGGTGATTAGATGGATATCAGCCTGGATAGATGCAAGCTGTGCTCGGTAGTGCAGGTCCCGCACACGGGGGTTGGTAGGATTATGGAACGACGTGGTGAGAGCAGTGAGCTTTTCGCTCAAGGCGTGCCTACGTTTATCGCGTTTGCTCTGGGGAGGAGCGGTTGGTGGGGGAAGGTGGTTAGGATGGGGGGTGGGCGAAAGGGAAGGGGGACTGGGTGATGATGGTGATGCCATTTCGGATGGCGTGTTGGCAGTGTTTGTTTGGGGGGGGCAAGGTGAGGTCAACCCGGAATGAAGAGTGGATTTGGAGCCTAGCGGAAGGGAAGGCTCTTTCGGTTTGTTGGAAATATCCAGAGCAAAAAATTTCAGTTTGAAGCGATGGCCTACCTTCGTGAGAAATTTTCAAAAGCTCAGTGGGAGCAGGGGAGCAAGGGAGGGTTGGGCGATGAGGGCGAGAAGAGGCTCACTCAGAGCATAACAGATGTTTGACATCGGGCTGGGACTCTGCTGTCTCTGATGTCTTGAATGTCGTGCCTGCAAGAACAATCGCTTTGTCGGGTTGAGTGTCTTGGCAATATGAGCTGAGCGTCTTCCTTCGTGCAGTACCGTACTGGTAGCTTTTTTTTGACAAGATACAAGTACTCCACTTGGATGTCTTCATAAAAATCAGAAAACAACAACCCTTGTCTCCGGGGAGATTCGTATGGGACCAGCAGGAGCTGTTTTCCGATTGTTATTGGCAAACCCAAACATTGATTAACGGATTAATTTAGGGTTATGTTGGGAGTGCTGGCTGGGTTGGGTGTCTGTCCGCAGTCTGGAGCAAGCAGTCCTCACGAATATCAGTACCCCACCAGACCAGCGATGGAAGCAACATTCCGGTCAAAGTTGTGAAGGGACTAACTGTAGTCTCGTTCAGCTATCGCGATGGACTTCTCCTAACTTGAACTATCTTCGCTTGCGGGAAATAACCGGCTAAGAGCAGGGTGCCGCAGGCCTCATTTCAGTGATATTACTATTTCTGGGGGTAATTTTTCCCAAGCAGCGGGCGGAGGGGGTATGTGTCGGGCAAGGGTCAGCCTTTGGGAATAGTAGCTCCGTGCGGAACCTATCCGCCGACATCCCTAGATACTTTGCAAGTCCGACGCTCTGCGTCCAACAGATCACGCTCCTACCCCAGGCTCATTCCAAGTCGATCAATGATACTAGTAATCCCTCGCACTTTTTGATGGGTGACAAGCTGAGATAATATATGACTACTTACAAACGGGATCTTTCCGAGCCTAGCCATTTTCTTCGGGAATCTAAGACGCCCTCGCCGAACTTGGAAATTTTGTCGCATTGGGTATGTCCATCGGAATTCATCCAGGAGCTTACTTCTGGAGCAGGAGGATACACATGTTACTCTTAGCCCCCCCCAAGAAAAAGACAAGAGACTTGGTGATATCAGATATTCGAGGGTATGACATGCATTAAATTTAATTAACCAGAGCCCTAGGCCGCCCTGGGCTCTTTGCCGGTTCCTGGAAATGTCAGCCTATCATAATGCCTGCAAGTTCGTCGGTGGAATAGGCTGGTCGAGTCAAGTGCACATTTGGTATCGATTGTACTGGGTAGTAAGTTATTGTAGAGGTCACTCTCAGGGTAACATTTATTTAGCCAAATCAAGGTCCCAACACAGTAGTTGGGGTGCTGTGGTTTCAAATCCGTGGTAGGTAGCGAGGCTGTCTGAGTACAGTACCTCCACCCCTGCCTACTTCAGCCTACCTCTTTTACTATTCATCTGGGCCAGGAGCCTCATCGCGCCCTGTCACTACTATAGAGCAATTTAGTGCTCCAGTCAAACGAGCAGACGGAGCAGCCATATATAAATTTGTAATCCCAGGGGTGGTTATGTAACAGCGCCGATATTAATCATTGCAGTACCTTAATGTTCGGTCCTCTTATAAAGTAAGAGATAAGCGGTTCCCAACCTTCAGATCTAGAGCTTGATTCCACTTGTCCCAAGACATTGGTACCGGAAAATGGAGATTCCCAAAATGTACGGCAGAACGCTTGTGCGTGTCTGAGCGCTGACTCAAAATTTACCCTTCTTATTTTCGGGTACTAATGGCCTGGGGGAAGTACGATACTCTGTACCTACCTCGTAACAGGCTTGATCTGCGCTAGGACTTTATTGAAGAAGGCTAAGCTCTTCAGTCTCCTAATTCCAATAGGGCGGGACTTTTAATCCTCCAGCTCTACGTATTGGATTGTTTAACAAGGACTCCCCCATGAGGGGAATTGAACTCCTGGGTTCCTTCTAATTGTGTAGGGCTTAATTGGTTCTTGACATTCTAACCACTGCGCTAGCTAGGTAATTCGCGTAAAATTATGATACCGCAAGAACAAATCTTTATCTTCCTTAGAGGCGGGTTTTCGGGGTTAAATATTTTACAATATTGTTGTTAAACATTGAATCTGTGCTCAGAGCGGGTATGCCCCAAATTGATGGTATAATAATCCCAGTAGTAGAGCACTGCATTAGGAGCAGAGAAAGCGGAGGCAAAGGGAAGCGTACGCATGTATGGAGGAACACTGAAGTGTGGACAAGCGAAGGTTCTAGAGCATGAATGGAAGACAAACGAGCAGAGTTTTCACTACTTAAGGTGAACCGTAGCTAACAGCCTCCATAGAACATACAACTCAACATTTCCTCCGTCAACACACTTGCACACGATCGGGTCGCCTCCATCAGCAATCCAGCCAAGTATCGCATCTCGCCACCCGCCGAGGTGAGCATGGAGGAGAATCCTTTCTGCGTGGAGTGAGGCAGGCGTCACGCAGCTGAGTTGTCTTCAATTAGGCCCTTGAGGACATCAAAGCCCTGGAGTAATCTCCCAAGTGTCGGTGGAGCTGGGAGTTGCGCAAGAGCAGAAATCTCAGACAATGGGGTGGGAGGAAGGTGTGGTTTCTGTGCGGGGTGTAGATCTCTCAGAGACGGGGGTAACTAGTGGAACTATGGGAAGAAAAAATCCCATCAAAAATAAATAAGGCTCTGTTTAGCGCGCAACCATTAAAAAATATGTCATGTTTCCTAAAAACTTCGTTTTGCTAAAGCTCAGGCCTCTTTGGCAAGTAGGTATAAAAGATTCAATAGCCAGATAATAGCTGTCATTCTGACTTTGTAATGAAATGAAAAGTCCACCAAGAGGCCAGTAGGTTGAGCTATAGGCAAAAGGGGAAAAGTTTCAATATTCCATTTGCAACAAAAAGGCTATAAAAGTCAGAAAAATGCTATTTTTCTTGTTTGCCAGACATGGCCTAAATAAATGAATACAATGTCATTAAGTTTATTTTTTTCCAACCCGAAATACTCAGAATAACCGGAAATATCATATCATGGAATTTGTGGTATGCCAAACAGGGCCTTAGTAACCTGTAATAATTCTTTCAATAAGTCTAGGCCAACGCTGATTAACCCTAGAGAGACAACCAAAACACTCTCTTGCGCAGCTATGATAACTTTCAATTAATATTTCCCTCAAGGCCTTGGAAGTTGTTCTTATTCCAAGATCGCCTCTTTCAGTGTCTGAGACACTCCTAAGGCTTGGGCAACGTGCCCACCGAGGCACTTCCTCGCGGGTGTCCTAGCGACCTTAAGGTCGAAAACAGACATCTTGAATCCTAAACCCCAAACCCACCAATAGGCTAACGGGGAAATGCTTTCAACTCGGCAAATAATTCCAATTATTTAAACTCTACCCCCACCCCCCACTCTCCGACCCCCACTCCAGCCAATACATACTTCACAATCCTATTCACTCACAACTTGAATTCACAGAAAATCACTCGCCCCACTATCTAGAGAAAAATCCAGCATGTCAACATACACCCCCTACCACACCTTACCTGCCACCCAGACCATGGCCGCCACCCTCCGCACCCACACACCCCTAACCCAACCCCTCTACATGCACCCCCTCAACCTAACCTTGGAACAGTACAAGTCCCTACGCGACCTGATAAAGTCAGAACTAACCCTCGACAGCCCTGGTCTGCGTGGGGCTCAGCCGCCTCATTTGCATACTTTCAACTCGTGGTTTGCGGAGCTGATGGAGAAAAAGATTGTGCCAGAGTTCTTTTCCGATGAGGAGGGGATATATTGGGGGAGGAGCAGTGCTTTGTGAGTATTGGATTTTCCGGTCAAGAGCCTAGGTGGGAGATAGCTAACCTGAGGGATAGGATTACGAGAGCAGTGAGAACATGCGTGCTTAGAATCTCGACCGCTACCAGGAGGAATGCAGGGATTAAGGAGTATTTGCAGTGTACTGATGCTGCAAGTAACCAACCCACCATCGGCGCCCCCATGGAAGATATGAACCCTTGCTGCATGTGCGCCGTGGAAGACATGGACCTTTGCTATATGTGTGATACTACTAACCGGCAGGTCCGGGAAGACGATTTTTACCCGGAAGCGCGCGCTCTCTCGCCTGAAGAGGAGTGCCTGGACTCACTCGGTGGGTTTGAAGAGTATATGGACGGTGAGGGGGGGGATGCTGAAGGGTACTTTAGTATGTCAGATGGGGAGTTTGGACTGGAGTTCTTCCGGGATGAGGGCTTCCCATTTTTGGACATTCCGATGGAGGATGGTGAGTATGGGAATGGCGGTAGTGGTGGAACTCCATCCTTTACTTTTGGAGCTGGGGATGAGATGGTTTGGGTAGGTGACGGGGTTTCTCCTTTCATTGAATAGGTGTGTCTCGAGTGAGTTTGTACTGATAGACATTCACTTGGGGAAGTCGAGTGAGTGATGGTGAAACCTCTTTGCTTTTTTATTGTTGAATCATTATACCAATGCTTTGGTCATCTACTTGTTTTCGTTTTTTGAGTTGCTGTTCTCTTGTAAGCCAACTTCTGGCTTAGTTTAATGTTTAATGCAGATTTTTATTTCGCATGTTTAGTTCGACCGTTTCTAGTTTTAACTATGCTACTATATAACTGATTCTTTAACCTACGTTTCAAAAACCCCACCAACTCTGGTTCGAGTAATTCTACCAACCTACTGGCTGTCTCAAAAGTTTCCTGTGATCCCAGTGCTTAGGCAAGAAGTACCGGTATTCCAAAGCAGAGATTCCAAAAACATACGATAATATTCTCGGTCTCTTGATTGCGTAAAGGTTTTCCATTGTAATACTGTAGAACCCCCCCTATCACCCTGCAGGAACTATTACGCACCAGCACGCTCAAATAAGTGGTTGAGATGGGGCTTGCAATAGGATCAAAATCAGAGCCCGGAAGGGTTTATCATAGTCCTGGTCCTTTTCGCTTTCGAGCTGAAGTTGGACCCAAGAAGGCAATTCCAATACGGTAAAGAGTGTCCAATTTCAACTCCCCGTGACGCTATACTGTACACCTAGTGAGAGTAATAACCAGGATACCCCTATAACGCTGGTATGCATGAGATACCGACGGAGCAAGGGAATTTACCAAAATCCTGAGGCTATAGGTTGGCTTGTAGTGTCTTAATTTCTCAATAACCTATTTCCCAAATTCCTAAGAGTTTTCGAGGGATGATGGATTTTATCGCCAAAGCCGATGTTTTGGTGGCTTTTAGTTGTAACGTCCTCCGGTGTCTCGGGTTATAATCTCACTGGGAGCAGAGTAGTCCAGAGTCAGGATATGGCTTTTAATTGCGATTTTCCGGGAAATCAAGAATAAAAATCTTATTTGAACGTACTGGCTCCTAACGGCTTTTGCTTTGCACCGGGGTGCGACTTACCACTCAATTTTTATATTCATGTTGGCTGTTGCAGTCGTGTCTAAAGTACAGGCGTGCAAGTGTAGTGGACAGAAGATCATATAGTTGTCTGATACCTTTGATCTAGAATTTCCTGTATTAATACAATACCGGTAGTTCTGCAAACGGGTAATGGCTAGATAGTGCACGGACGTATCTCCGCGCTTGGAAACTCTGGTATTGGCTCCCTAAGATAAAACTTTGCTTGCTTCCCGGCCGCACCAGCTTCAAAAGTAGAGAAACATATGCCGGAATACTATATTATCAACTAAAAGCCAACCTTCGATTAGCGCGTCTTCCCCTCCACCCCTCCCGCTGGGCCTCCTCGTGTCCCTCTCATCCGCCCAAGAAACAGCCAAATGCTCGCCACCTCTGGATTAAGAACTTTAAACCCCCGATATAAAGGCGTATGCATGGGGTAATCAGGAACACAAATACCTCTTCAATACAGAGAGCCAGTTTCCTAATCTCTCCCTCTCCCTCTAGGGTGGCTTAATGCAGCACCACCTTCCCTTAGTCGCCCATCATGCCAACTCCAACCCCCTTGGCAAGAAGTTGTACAATCCTCGGAGGATGACCCATGCTCGAGCAAACCGCGGATATCAGGGGAGTCGAGCGCCCATCGTCAATAATTGCGTTGGCATTAATGCCCGGATGAGCAAGTAGCAAACTCACGGAAAGGCATCCGCTGGACGCCCCTGCAGAATGTAATAGAGTCCAACCGCGGTGGAGGTTGATTTCCAAAGCAGGCGTTTTTAGTAGAGTACTGTAAAGCGAATTGGTCCATTTGCCATGTAGTCTGCCGTTATCAAATTCCTCCTCACTTCTTCGGGCATAATCATTGTCTCATTCTGGGAGAAGATCGCGGATATCGAAGGTATTAGGCCGTGTTCCCCCCCGTCACCTAATCGAGGCCACTCTCTAAGGGGGTTCGGGTCGCCAGCGGGCTCCATTTAGATTTGGCTGCTATGTAATATAATAGAAAATATCTCAGAATTGCGGAGGGGTGATTATGTTCTTCGGTGGCAACCTTTGCACAAGGGGGCTTTCACTGTGGAGGAGCAGCGAGCAAAGTGCTTGGAGTCTACATGTATCGGGGACTGGAGGGCGGACCGGGCTGTTGTGAAGAGGGAGCCTGGGGGGGGGGGGCTGGTATAAGTATGGATGGTCCGGCTGAGGGCCAAGGTGGCTGGTTGGGGTGCGATTTCCAAGATTTGGGAAATTACTTCACTCGTGAGATCGGAGAAGGCATGGCCACCCTCGAGACCGGGGAGAATATGTGATGGGTAATCCGGAGCTGCTGGGTGCATGACAGTCTACACCGTATTAACTTGAATAAAGGAGAATTGTCTCAAGACGTCTGAGTTTCCTCTCTGAGTAACGTGTCGTTTATTTTGCTGGGATTTTCTCCCTTTCCGCCGTCCCCACCAGAATAGGAAACTCAGACTTCCTAAGACCTCTCTCCCTTAATCAAGTTAAACCGGTACCACGCATCATAAATTGAGGTGTTCTGACAGCCTTATCGGTATGCTGGGGGGGGCCTTACTTGTCATAATCTCCACCCTTATGACTTCTATCCTCACATAGACATATATGGTGGATCCAAACTCTTGACTTCCCGTATCCGGGATTGATAACAGTTTCATCCTCCTGGAGCACAGATCTGGCCTCAAGGTTTCGGACGATGTTACTAGCCTCTTGAAGCCTAAGCCCAATTCAACCAAGAACTCTTCTTGCTTGGCTTTGTCTCTTTCTTTCAGAGCTTGGTTTCATATGGATAGGTAACATACTTCCTCATATACCGGAATTCCCATGAATAGGGAAGCCCTTGGATGTGACATCTCCACCGTACAAGTTTGCGTCATGAATGCTCTCTTAGCCAATCTCCCCGCCCACCCAATCTCTCTAAATGGAGCGAGGGGGCACAAAATAATCAAAGAATTCGAGAATTTCACCTTAATTTACAGCCCTATAAGGTTTATGAATTAGCACCCTACAGGGATACCAGCACGTGTTTCATGGGTTGTATTTAGACAGGACTCCGAGAGCGAGTCTTTTAGCACTTGCAAGCTCGGTTGTGGAGGGGTCGTGCCTCTCAGCACGTCCAGAAGGGGGGTATCCATGTGCGGTCACTCGGCAATGGTCTTGACTTAGGCCTCTTAGGATCTGGAGTTATGATAAGGTAAGCAAGTGGGTAAGGAATGGCTGTATCCGCTAGGACGGATATTAGTAGGGTGCAAGTGTGGTGCAGGTACTCGTAATTGAGCGACTTTTGCGAACATGGCTACTACTGCGTACTACCAAAATTAGGCCTTTTGCTTAGATCTTAATTTCATGCAATTGTGTTCGTGTTCACGAGCGTCGCTCAATTGCGAGTGCTCGAGTACTGGTACATGAACCCGAGATTCTGAGGCGGTATATTTGCCGGGGGCCAGCTGGTTCTAGCCCGCCACCTGAGTCCCCTATCGCCGAACCCCAAACAACTAAACTATATATGCTAGGCATTCCAAAATGTCCTCCCTCAGAAAAAGGATGAAAGACGTATTATAGCAGAAGATGAGCCGTTTCGCCCCTCTGAAAACATAAAGAGCGAAAAAAATGTCGGGCGGTGCCAGAGGAGGCAACATGAACGACCTAACAAATGGTTCAATTACTTGAGATTCTGCAGTCCATTTCGTACAAGCACTGGAATCGGACCTAGAAACACTCCTAGCATCAAGGGTCCGGGTCGAGTGGTGTACAAAACACGGGCATTTTCTACCTTTACCTTCCCCGAGGTAGAAAAGCCCTTTTAATTTCTTTCTTCTTGCTGGCCGGCATCCTATAAACATGCTACACACAAAGAAATTTATGACTCCTCACAATTTCCAGCTCACGCCCCCTACTGGAAACACCAAACAAGCGGTGGGAGGCATAGCCTTCTCAAGCAAAAGTCCCCCGGTAGCCTTGTGGCTTACCATGCATCCCTATCTCTAAACCACGCGTTCAGCATTGGATGCTCTCTTCTCAGGATATGCAAGATTAGCCATTGGGTTACTCACTACCTGGAAGATATCAGCTCTGACTTCTCTCCCTTTTTTTTCCTTTTTTTTGACAGTTTATTGCGACTACGTCGTCAATTCTCACTTGAAGCAAATAGAAAGTCGATTGCACAGGTGCTAGAGAGGTGTCAGTGCAGAAGGTGATACTCGAGTACAAGGCAGGAGCCCGGCTAACGCTAGTTCATACCGGACACTTGGAATAAAGGAAATTTGTGCCATCTCATTGACTGAAAACACCCTCTCCGGTAGGAACCACAACCCTCATACCGCTCATTTCCGTTGTGGAGATCTCCAGAAAACTGGACGGAACGGCGTAACCAGGGATCGAACATATTCTAGGTAAGGGGGTATCGGGGATAGCGCCGTCATAGATGGATATGAACGTCGGGTGGTAGCTATCATGGGAGGGGGGATGGAGAAGCCTAGGTTATTCGGGAAACACCCAAACTCTCGAAACGGCATGGGTGTTTTTCTCTGGGTGGGTACCCAATGTTTTTCTCCCAGCAGTATTTGTGTTGCTTGGTTCGGCAACCGGGACTCGTCTCTACGAGCAGTCCACACAGGCCCTGCGGTTGGGCCTTTCTCATTGACTGACTATACTAAGCCTATTAATATCTTGGACGTTTTTTGCTATATTATCATTGAATCTAACGGAAATGTGAAAGAAGGGCAAAAGCTACCGAACCGATCCCATTAGGGGAACTTAGGGAATAAAGTTTCATGATAAATATTTTCCGTTAAACAAAATTACTTGTGGAACCACCTCACGGGGGCTACTCCCATGCGCTTCGTTGGTGATATCTTATCCTAAGCCAAGCTGAAGCCTAGAATACGAGGGAAATATGCTAGGGCGCAATTCCCCCTTGGAGTAACGTGCTACCGGTAGCCATCCTTCTCTTTCCTTATGGGCATGTACGACTCTGTATGAGAAAATTGGTTCAGAATCTTTGTTGATCGAAGCAATACTTGAGCGCATGTTGGAACCATTTAGTGTGGCAGAGGGCCTTGGGGCTACGAGTGCAATACTGCACGAGTCAAGGGATCGGGCGATTCGAGGTTCTCGGGGCAGAAACCAGTGCATGACCTACTTTCTTTGAGGGAAGGAAAGGAAAGTTTTAGGGTCTGTTTTTCCCGAGCTAGTGCCTGATGCATTACAGCCGGGGAGGTATGATATATCTTAGTTTGTAACTTGAAAACGGATTCCCTGGTTGAGAAATACAACTGTAAATTAAGCTGTTAGTGCCTTGAGCCTCCCTAATGGTAGACCCCCCTTCAAGAATTGCCAGACAGGCTAACATACTCGTAACAAGTGTAGATTCAGTCTGTCCATCTCTCTTTACCGTGAGGGCTAGCATCCGTTTGAATGTCTTGCACACCGACTTCTCTAAAAAAACAACTTTCAGTATCATAAATGCTCTCTCTACCCACCACCGGCACCGTTTATGTCCTCCCACCAGCTTTATTCGAAGGAAGTGGGGGATACAATACCGGTACAGCACAGTGTCCATGCCTCCTCCTCTAGCTTTCAGCTTTCCTCGAGCAGACGGCCCTCAACCAGAAGCGAAATTTGATGCAGATTTCCACTCCAAGTCACGTGGTGCGGGGATGTCCACGATCCCCCCCTCCCCGCTATCCTGCCAGCAAGACCTACCTAAAAATGCTGTTTCTTAAGGTCTTGATTGGAGCGGTGAAATGCACTCATTTTTATGTGCTCTAAGGTAACTGCTCTAGTCATTGGACTTGAAACTCTGCCAGCACTTGGCTGTGATTCTACTACGACCTATCTCATTCCCCGCATTATCCGCAGCACCCATGGATAGCTCAACATATATCCTATCCCGGTTGTGCCTATCTAGCATGAATAGCAATATCTGGTCTCACCCCCTTCATGGGTGTGGCCCCCATGCAGAATACCGTATCTACTGATCAAACCAGTGGCCTGTCCTAGGATATGTCCATTCCAGTCCAATTAGACAGTCGAGCCCGATCCCAGGTGGCATTTCCCATAATTTTCTACCAGTAAGCACAACTTAACTACAACCCGTCGTTCACGCCAAAATTTCGATCAACACGATGTCTACCTAAGTTACAAGTAACACGCCTTTGGATGGGTTTAGTGGATCCGATCAGAAATATCAGGAGAGCATGGAAGCGACCCTCGCATTACGCAGTTTCATTGGAGGCACCGCTTGCATGAGTACCGTTATAGAAATGCTGCCTGATGCCGGATGGCGCAGGGTACCATACTGCAGCCTTAAGTGCGGGGTCATGGGCACGATAATGTAAAATAGAATGCGGTAAGATTCCAACACTTCTGTGTGGAGAGCTTGTGTGAGAAAATGGGATCCAGTATGATCTAAAGCACTTACCGTTTCAGTTGTCGGGGGCCAGCCCTGGCTTCATTATCGCAGCGCCTTTGTATTCTATTACGGGTACCCGCACCTTTTAAATAGGTGCATGGCGCTTAGCAGAACGCGGCACTCTCAAGGACAAAGAAAGGGTGTCCAAATAAGCGACCGTACGTGTACTGCTCGAGCATAGAAGAGGGTCGACAGAAGCCGGGCCCCTCCATTCCGAGGTGTGGCATTTGTATGAGGACTACCGGATTAGGAAGCTCGAGTGATGGCTGGTGTGAATTTTTTTTGAAGCCAGCAAAAAGTCTGGCGCACTTCCTGAAAGAAGCGGCGCTTGCGAGAGCAACACGCTCGAGGAGGACTTATATTAACGCGCACGAAATACTCTCTCACCCGAACCCCGTTCGGCAATCGCCGGATAAGGTGACATCGTTCTTGTGTTAAATGGGTCATTAACGCGGAATTCGTAGCGCGCAGTTATTTCCCTAATGGATAGGTGGGGTAGGTATGGATAATTCGGAGGGAAAACTACTCGTGGGGGCTTTGCGGGTCGGGCCGCCAAATTGGGTCCTTGGTAGGCCTTAAATTGTTGCATGGATGAGACCAGCCAACAACCTTTGGCGCTGTGTTGCACCAAGAGGTTTGAGCACTTTGATTCAGGTGCAGCACAACTGTATATTTTCTTTGGTGGGCGTTTGCAAAGTTTCCTGCCCGACTGAAAAAAACAAACAATAGAACCAAAAGGTACAACTTTTCGATAGGTTACCGCGTGGTACGATATCTACACACTAGGCACCAATTGCTTTATGCCAGCATGAGTCCATCGGTCTTCGGGGGCTCGCAAGTTATGCTATCGGTATAAGAAGGTAGCATGGTACTGTAGTCTTCGAAGTACCGAAGCGGTTCACATCCTCTTCTCAAGCGAAAATTCTCCCACTCCCTCTGCCATAACAACTCTCTAACATGCCTCCCACTCCCATCAGGAACAATGCTCAGGAACAGTCTCTCACAGTTCTCCTGCGCAATATTATCAGTGAATACCCCGCTGGCGGCGGTGTCCTTCGTGAACTTTGTCAAAATGCGGATGATGCTGGCGCAGATGCCATCGAGTTTGTACTCGACACTCGACAACACCCTACCGAGAATCTCCTCCACAAGGACCTCTCAAAATTTCAGGGAATCTCCCTTCTCGCATACAATAACAAGTGTTTTTCTCAAGAAGATTTCCAGTCCCTGATGCGGATTGGTGATAGCGGAAAAGCTAAGGATCTTGCTTCCACCGGAAAGTTTGGGCGAGGATTCAATAGCGTAATTACTACCCTACCGATACCTTTCTCTCGAACTCACAACATCGCTAATTACGGGGACTTTTAGGTATACAACTGGACCGACAACCCGTCCATACTCTCCGGAACGTCTCTCCTATTGCTTGACCCGCACAAAGCATGGTCTTCGGAGATTGGTTTCCCCGGAGGCCCACTTTACGATTTCGTTGCCAACTCCGATGAACCCGAGATCAAGAACCACCTCGCTGCATTTGATAGCATCCTAGGAAGTCACAACACAGCCTTCGAGGGGACAATTATCCGTCTCCCATTAAGGGATGAGGACCAGGCTATAAGAAGCCAAATCGTTGAGGATCACATATCTACATCCCAGAAAGATATCGAGGATGTCTTCCGACTGTTCACAAACGAGCTAGTGGAATCACTACTCTTCTTGCGCAATCTGCGCTCAATCACGTTAAGAGTTGATGACAGGGTCTTTTCAAAAGCTGAGTCCATCGTCTCGAATGAGAGGAAAAACGACAGGGGAGAAAACCCCGTCAATGAAGGCTACCGACAAGTCTTTGTCGAGCAATCAAAAGAGCACTACGAGTCAGACTTTATGATGGAAGTCAACATTCTTCGGAGTGCCGAACCGGACACAGCTCCTTCTGAAACCAAGGTTAAATATGCGATAAGTCATTATCTACGGAAATCCACGGAAGACAAGAGTCTCCAGAAATGGGCAAGAAGCCATAAGCTATTTCCTTGGATCGCTATAGCCAACCCATTAGACGTTCGTTTATCTTCCAATATCGCTGATTTCATTTAGTCAAAAACTAACCTAACTCCCAGAAAACGCCCGATTTCGACGGAAGGTTGTTTACTACTCTTCCCCTTCCCATTAAGACGAAACACCCTGCCCACATTCACGGAATATTCAGCATTACCCCGGATCGTTCCAATATCCACTCAGGGGGTGACACCACCATGAGCGCCAATTCAGCAACCCGACTAGGTGCCCAATGGAACCAGTGGTTGCTGCGAGAGTGCGCACCACATGCGTGGGTCCGCAACCTAGAGTTTATAAGAAGCGAGAACCTTTCTCCTGGCTGGGATTTCTGGCCTGCAGGGAAGCAGGGAGAGTGGGGGCAATTGTGGACGGGCATTTTCGGGACTGTTTTTAAGAAGGTTGTTGAAGGTGGTTACGAGCTCCTGCCAACCTTGAGCGGGGTGGTAAAACCAGCCAACAAAGTAGCATTTACGCTTGGGATTCCCGAAGATCTACATCACGCTCTGAGAGACGCTAGAGCTCCAGTTGTGCTCCCACCCGGGGACCGAAGAACAGAAATCCGCGCCCTAGACTACCAAAAGATAGGCCTAGAATACCTCTCACCTTCTACCGGAGGGCACCACCTAACGGCCATCAAAGACTCTGATGCACTCCTCAATTTAGACATCAAGCCCCGTATGGTCCTGTTAGATTATGTTCTGTCGGATTCCCAGGTTCAGAATTTCAAAAACTGTGAAGCCCCGCTAATCCCTCTGTCCGATGGCACATTTCGAGGGTTTGAAATGCCCGTATCGCAGGATGATCGAATACTCATAGCCAGAGACGGGACTGAAGAGGAACTCTTTCAAAAGTCGCTAGAAAGGACGGTGAAAATAAGTGCTCTGTCCAAGAAATCATTGGAAATACTCAGGGGACGCATTACGGAGATTGAAAAACACACCGGAATCAAGGCTTGGACGGTTGAAGATGCGGCTCAATATTGTTTTTCCTATGAATTCAATGGAATAGAAGAACCGGCGCCAGTGGTTAAAATTGATAAGCCCAAGTTCGGCAGTTTTGTTGAGTTATTCTGGAAATGGGTCTCCAAGACTCAACGCAAGGGGGCCCGAGGGTCTGCATTGGTGAATGCATTGAAGGATCTATGGCTTATCCCTCTCGGAAACCAGATGTTCCAAAGGATCGGAAGTGCTTCCGAATATCCGGTCCTGGATGTCTCGGCGAACAAGGGAATTGGCTCATTCCTAAGGCAAACTGAATCCGCCCTTGCGAGTCGCTCCATGCCCGAGATAATGTACCTTCACAAAGGGGTAGGATTCCCACAAGCTGCAAAAAGCCTCCGGGAATTCGGGATCATCAGGGATTATGACGACCGGGCTTCCCTAATGAAGTGGCTTGAGATTACCCTGAAAGTTTTTGTCAGCAAATTGGAGTATGACGAAAAAATGGAATTGATACGACACCTATTTGACCTGTCAAGAGGTTGCAATGCCTCTAAGCGATTGTGCATGGAACGAACTGTCCGGAAACTGCCCATATTTCAGGAAGCAAACGATTCGAGCCCGAACGAACGGTTAGTTTCTCTCCTTATTTGTTTCGATAGTTGAGCTAACAGAGCCACAAAGTCCCTGGATATCGATAGTCAACGATGACCCTAATTCTCCCGTAACCTATATTGGAGTAGAAGGCCTTCCAATCACACTAGATACACCTCAGCACATCTTCATCGATACAAGATATCACGAGCTCAAAGAACTAGTATCCCACCTACAGTTATTCAAGTGCCTCTCTCTTTCTGAGATACTAGAAGAACATGTCGTTCCAAGGATCTCAGAAACTGGGACGCCCAACGATAAAAGAAGAGGAGAATTTATTAAATTTGCGTTGGGCCATTTCAGGTCTTTATCAGATGAAGCTCGTTCCGTGCTTTCTACGAAGGAAATCGTTCCTGTCAGCGCTGAGAAGCTTAGACGCCCTCGGGATACAGTCGCGGGAAAATACACAGCTGCACTATATTTCAAAGAAGAAGAACGTTGTGTAATCAGGAGCTTTGATGAAGCCTACCATACTGAGCTTGTTCATTTAGGGATGTCGGAAGATATAACTGACGAGGTTATATTGGAGAGAATTCGTTCCTATAGCAGCTCAGGGCGCTCCCATAGTGAGATTAATGACAAAGTATCCACCTTGTTCTCACGAGGCAAAACTCCCCCTCAGCCGCTAAGTAAGGAGGAAATGGAGTTGTGTTGGATCCCTGGAACAACCCCGGAAGGGAAACTTGGGCTATTCAGCGCTCTCCAATGCCGATCCATGAATTTTCAATACTGGTGCAATTACTCCATGTCAATTGCGAAACCATACATCTCCCGGAGATGGGAGAAATGGCTGGGATGGGATGCCAATTTTACAGTTCAACAGATGAGCAAACAATTGCAAGAGGCAATAAAGAATGATGACCGCCTTTCATTAGCGCGCCTAGTCAATTATTGGCATAAGATTTACTTGTCCGGGAAGACCAACTCGACAATAGACGCCGAACTCAAGCTGGAGAGTCAGAAGTGGATCCCTGGTTCATCGGGAGGATTCTTTTCTCTAACTGAGGTTTTTTTCGCTGGAGCCATCCATCTACCCCCTTACTACGATAACGTTTGCGAAAGGTTCTTAGGAGCGGAGCGGAACGTTAAGCTATTTCTTACCCATATCGGAGTTCAACAAGCGCCGACGTTTGATCAGGTAATTCACATTCTCCTTTCTGTCCGGTTTTCGGTGTACGAAATGAGTGACTCTCTTCTCTAACTCAAAATCTCCAGTTGAAAACCTTACAAGATGGAATTGCGACCGAGAAACCCCTTTCAACGCAGGATCTAGAGGTAGCGCTTTATATCGTGGAACAAATCGCAATACTACATAGCAGGAAAAAGGACCAAAATCTAATTTCAGATTTCAAGGCTCCAGATCAAGATGGGATTATGCACACATTCTCAGAGCTCACCTCGAGCGGTAGTGATGCACCTATCTCCCTCGTAAATAGGCCAACATTGCATCCAAGAATCTCAGAATCAACAAGCAAGAAACTTGGGTTACCTACGGTGAAAGATAGGATTCTCGCATCCCTCAATGACCCGTGCTTTGAGCAAGACTTCTCTCAAACCCAAAGCCCCAAGGCGGTGATCAAGGACACTTTACAACGGTACAGTGTGGAAAGCACCTTTAGTGAGTACTTGGCCAACGCGGAGGATTGCAAGGATAAAGAGGACAAAACAGCAACCCGGATCGACTGGATGATTGACCACTCCACTGATTACCCAATGGAGAAATTGATAACCCCAAAGCTCCAGGCCGTACAAGGGAAAGCCCTATTTTGCCATATTGACGGCGGTGAGTTCCAAATAGCGCCGCGATTTTTGTGCAAATGTTAAAACACAATGCTAATAGCTACCTAGTATTTACCGACGAGGACTTCAAGTCCATCATTGATGTTGGAATTGGGTCGAAGGGCCAGGGCTTGTCGAAGAACGGCAAACCCGGAAAGGGGACTCTAACGATGTAAGATTGTGGTGTAGCTGTAGAAAAACACTCACGCTTACACTGCTGATTGGCCTCTAGGTATCATTGGACATCCGCACCTAGCTTCGTTTCCGGGGATTTCTATGTGATATTCGAGTAGGTAACCAAATTCACTAGCTCACTCACGCACACTGACATTTAAAGCCCCGAGAATTCGTTTCTGCCGCCGCTCCCCCTAACAGGCAGGGCGCACGGTGGATTAAAGCTTAGAATCCGAGATGTTCAAGCCCATTGTAAGTCCCCCAGTCTAAACAGATACAAAAAATACCTTGTGACACGCAGCACTAACATCAATGAGATCCGGATCAATTGAAACCCTTTGAAGGAGCATTCGGCTTTTCAGCAGGTTCCTCGAAATTCGAAGGAACAATCTTCAGATTCCCATTTCGCGGACTCACAGATAGATCCGTGCTATGCCCAAAAAACATCACCTCAATGGACGCATGCACCTACCTCGAAAATTACAAGGAGAAGGCGAGGATATCACTGATATTTCTCAAGAATATCTCATCTATATCCTATTGGCAAAAAGGACTGCGTGATCCTATCTGGAGAGTCTCGGCGTCGTCGAAGCCGTTGAAAGCAATTAGATCAACAAAGATAAACGAGGTCGAAATCGCTGTAACAGGCTTTGGACGGATACAGATTCCCAGATTCTCGGGTCCCCCACAAAACGACAAATGGTGGACAATCGAGGGTTCCACCGAAGAACAACATATCCCAGACGAGTTGGTTGAGATGGCGGACCACAACAGACTCAAAGCCACATACGGACTCGCTGTTCCAGAGTGCCCTCAATACACTTTTTGTTTTATGGACCTTCCCTTACAAACGAAATATCACCTATCGCTCCCAGTTAGCATCAATGCTGTAAGTCAAGGAGCTCCTGTATTGCCGAGGAAAGAAGAGCAATCGCTAATCCCCATTTGAAATTCATTCTAGCATATGGCATTGCAAAGTGACAGGCAAACACCCATATCCGAAGAGAAAAATGGACCCCTTGAAGGCTTAAAATGGAATAATTGGATCTTCAAAGAAGGGATCGCACGCCTTTACCTCCTGTTCCTACGACACCTTATGAAGCTTCATGGAACAAGTGGCTACCGTTTTTGGCCGATACCACCCTCCGAGCTGACAAATCCTGACCATGTATCCTTGACGATCTCGACCGAATTTTGGAAAAGAGCAGGTGAAAGCTCTTTTGATCTATACCCTCAATTACCTCCACAGATAGGCCAATCACCGACCAGCGACAATCTCAGTATTAAGAAAACTATTTTCGACTTTCTAAGTAGGGAACAGAGCAAATTCATAGTCCCGCTCCTCATGCACCTGGGTATTACGAATATAGTAACACCTCCTCCTACCATTGCGAAGGGATTAACAAAAGCCATTAGAGGCGAAGTCCCGCTATTGCTAGTAACTCCGGCGTATGTTTGGGAACTACTCCGCAATCCAACGCGATGCAAATTGCTCCAAGACCACTGGAAGAAAGACCCGGAGAGCCTGATGAGCAACATCAACAAGCTACTGTCCTTCCTGTTAAAAGATACATCGGAAGATTGCTTAACAGGATGTTCGCTTTTACCACTCGACGGTGGGTCTTGGGCAACCTTCTCACGAAAGTCAACTTCCCAGACTCAGTACTTCACCTCTAGTACTCCTTTAGAGCGTAAAATCCTGGAAGTCGCAGCTGGGAGACTAGTTCCCGAAGGTCTTGAGGGGACTGTGATCAATGGGCTATTAGAGAAAGGAATGAATATCTCTCAACTAACCTTCCCCGATATAGCTTCATTATGTCAGCTAGTGGAGTCTAAAGATCCGGAATACCGAAAGGCCTGGCTCGCCAACGTATGGGAATATTTTAGGCTATGTGTCACCAAAAATCCCGGCAGCAAGGATAAGTATCTCAAATCCATCGAGTCATTGCCGGTATATTGTGGGCCGGTTGTGGGTGAACCGGATAACCTGCGCTTTCTCAGTCCTTCGAGCTTTGCTTCTGGAAGCCTTCCGGCAATCGTCGACCCTGTTACTCCCTTCCTAGAACGAGGCAAAGCAACACTTTTCCAAGGCCTAAATGGGTTGATATTAGTAAACAAATCCACATTCCCTACACTAGAACCGTTCGGTGAGTTGGTGGGGGTGCCATCGGGTACCCGCCGCCTAATCAAGGCCATCGGCGCCTTGCCTTCTGCTGCGCCCACGGCCCATGCATTGGGTAAGGTTTTTTCGGACATGCCTATCGAAGGCATCGAGGTAGTTATTTCTGAGCATCATCCAACCTCAATTATCACTGACATGTACTAGGCCCTAAGCAATCTCGTCCTCCCTCACATATCAAACCTCTTGCATGAGGACTGTGACTCCTCAATAGTGAACACGCTGAAGCAGCTCCCAATATGGCCTGTTCTCTCGTCGTCCTTTTTCCAATCCGCAGCGAAGCTAAAGCTGGCACCCCATCGGAACCTAACTTTAACAACAATGATAGACCAAACCACCTTCCTGAGGCCGGACCTGGCATCCAAACATGGAGAGGAACTAAGAGAATTAGGTGTTCCGGAACTCTCCTACTCGGATTTTCTAAACCACGAGGTTGGCCTAGCTCGCAAATTCCTACCCGCCAAGAACATTTGGGAGTACCAAAGGTTTATCGAGATGGTTCATAGGGTAAAACCAAGCGTATTCAGGTCCCACGACCTGGCTGTAGACGGAGATCTCTGTTTCCGTTCACCTAGCACCCTCTATGACTCTTCGGTACCTTTATTCGAAGCAGCGTTCCGAGACCAAAAGAGATCGAAATTCCTACACCCAGAGTTAGCTGGGTCGCATGTTTGGAGAGGCTTCCTGATCACGGATGTTTCGGGACATACATACCTCGAGTGTGCTCGATCAATCGAGCGCCGGAATAGCCAAACAACCTCGGACGATCAAATCGAATCTGACTCGCACACCGTATTCGACCATTTACGTTGGGACCGCCAAGAGATGAACTCCTGGACCATATGGGGGCCTCTCCTCGCAATACGCTTTGCGCCAATTCAAGAGGCTATTACACCAGAGGGCCAGTCGCAATTAAGGAACAAGCAGAGGGAGAAATTCCGGCAGCAGCATAAGCTCGTAGCAATTTCAGAAGCTGTGGACCCAAAATTTGAGGGACTCTCATGGACCGTAAAGCCAGTGCTTTGGAGACAAATGAGTTCGCTGGCTCTCCAGAAGATAACGTCGAAGAAGCCAATGGTTACACCAGCAACAGTAATAGGGCATCTCGAATTCCTTGCATCACACCGCGAGGAAATAACAGAAAATGAGCTTCCAACACGTATCTCCGAAATCAAGGGGGCCTACGAATACCTTGAGGGAAAGATACCCTCCTACACTATTCAAAAAAGTGCGTTAATCTGGCTCAATATCGACAACGAAGACTTGGGGAGGATGACAATAAAAATCTTCCGGGAATCCTGGTCGTGTACCAGGAACCTTTGCCTAAATACCAACTACGACTCTGGCGAAATCAAGCGCGTCCGCTCCTTCCTAGGCCGCTATCACCAGCTCCTGTGCCATGCCGACGTGTCCACCGTAAGGCCCCCCAAGCCGCCACCCCCCGTGCCTCCTGTCCCGGGCTACCCAATCCTCGATGGCGTCCTCAGGCTCCGTAAACGTGAGCTACTCTTCGACGTTACGATAACTACCTACAAACTCACCATGCCTCTCCAGACTGCCCAGACTTTCAAGGCGCACAAAGTTGTTCTATCCTCCGTATCCGACTACTGGGAAAGCATGCTCACGTCGAAATTCATGGAATCGTCCACCGCCGAAATCAAGCTGCAGGACGACCCAAGCACCATCAAAGTCCTACTCGATTACATTTACACGAATAAGTTCGTCAGACCCTCGCATGAGGACGACGTCTCAAGGCAGCTTGGAAACCTGCTCGACCAGCTAGAGAAGTCGGAGAAGTGGTTCCTGCTAGGCTTCAAGCGATCCATGGAGGAATACTTGTCGGACGAACACTGGATTCGTCCCGAGACGGTCAAGTTCATATTAAGAAGTTCCAGGACGTATAACGCAGGCCGGTTAGCTCGTGTTTGCGAGCAGTACATTATGGAAAATAGGGAGATTGTCGAGAGGGAGGCGCCCAGGGAGGAATAAGAGTCGCAGGGCTAGAGGTTTCGTATTTTTTATTGTGGTTTCTTTTCTTCTTTTTCCCCTTACGGAGGTACAGGGCATAAGTTTTGTAGGTTCCACAAGCGAGGTTTGCTGCCCTCACCCCCTGTGCAACCTACAAAACTTATGCCGTGTACCTCCGTAGTATTCTCATTATTTTTTCCTTGTTTTCATTCTTATTCTCTAGCAGTGTTGCAAAGAAGGCCTTTGATGATCGAACCCGGGGGGTTAGAAGGGGGGGGGGGGGGGGGTTGAAAAGGGGCTTCTGAAAATGGGGATTGAAGGAGGGGTTCTTTAGTGTCTTAGTAAGCAAAAATAGCAGGACTCTGATGGGAATTTTTACCTTTAACCCAGATGTGTGAGCATTCATTATTCAGAAGCCGGGGAAGTGGAGTACTAGTGCTAGTCTATTTGCTTTTTCTGCTACATTTTGTCCCCTTTTCCTATCATTTCATTTGTTTCTTTGCCCCGAACCGCCTTCAAATATTATTGTTTACCGATTTTTGTTAGAAGGGGTTCTATCTTATCCCCCCGGTTCGAAAAAGCGCGTTGCTAGCCTTCGATCATTTTTTGATCGAACCCCCCCCTTCGTTGCAACATTGTGCTCTAGGTCAAATGAATCATCACGGTATGGTGTGATTATTTCTCCATTAAATTTTATGATCTTCCCCAATCGCGCCTTTTTTAAATCTACTGTAGGTGGTTCTGCCATTGGGCTATAATATTTACTACGCTTCTTTTTACAATTATGATACAGAATACCACCGGTGTCACTAGAGGTTTACTTGTACTCTGTAGCCTCGGTTAGTTAGTTTAGCGCTATATCTTGGGTTCTAAATTATCCTAGGCACTATGAGGAGGTTGCTCATCAGCGTATTCAATGATCTTGAATTACTCTTGAGGTTAACCGGGTAACAGTATTTGGTTTTGACGAATGGCCGGGTGTTGAGGGAACAAATTTTGGGAATATTGATTGGATGGGCCTTGAGGTTCCACAAAAGACCCCGCCTTCCTCAGTCTCGGGCAATTTCAGCAGCCGACAGACTCCATCACTTATTCTCTACAATCTCCTAAGCAGCGAAAAACAGAAAATGTCTCTATCCTTCAGCAATAACATCAACTCTTTAAATACAGTTAACAACTATACCGTTGCTGATGATCGGTCTCGGATCTTGACCTGGTTATCGCCACTAGAACCCGGGCTGCGACATCAAGACATCCAAGACCGCCGAGTCGAGTATGTAGGGGAGTGGCTCTTAAAAACCGACGAATTTAGAAACTGGTATGCCAGTAGTGGGGGAGGTGGATCTGGCAACGCGGTTTTGTTTTGCTACGGCGATCAAGGGGTCGGTAAGAGTTATATTAGGTAAGAAGGACTAATCTCGGGGAATACAAGGAAAGAGGCAAGTGCTAACAAACCGCGATGTTAGTTCATTGGTGATAGACAGTTTGTGCGATCGAGCCAGAGAGCAAAATGTCGCCGTCGCATGTTTTTACTTCGACTCTGCCTCTCGGAGAGAGCAGTCACCGACGAGTATTTTGGGCGCCCTGCTCAAACAAGTTGTGGGCGGGTTGGATGAGATGCCAGGGGGAATAGCTCAAGCCTATGAAAACCAGAGAAAGGTCATTGGTGGACGGAGACCCCGACTTTCTGATGTCGTGAAGATGCTGCAGACTACCTCCTCCGAAAAGTGTACATTCATATGTATTGACGCCCTAGACGAATGTGCGGAGGAAAATCGAGTCAAGCTTCTTGATTCGCTCCATAAAATCCTCCAGAGATCTCCGGGCGCTCGAATATTCGTCACTGGAAGACCACACATTCAAGCTGAAATCATGAAGCGTCTTTCTGGAGAGGTAACGACTATAGCCGTCACTCCCAGCAGGGGCGATGTCATCAGATATCTTTGTGCTAGGATAAGACAGGACACAAACCCTGACGCTATGGACAGTAGCCTGGAGGCAGACATCTTGAAGAAAATTCCCGAGGATGTTTCTGAAGGGTATGTAGAAGAACACTCCAAAGCTGCCCTAAGTTATCCACTGACAGATAAATATTTAGATTCCTGCATGTCTCGCGGATTGCTGATGCGGTCCTGCAAGAACCAACAATTCATCGCAGGCGACAAAAGCTCAACGAAATGACGGAGGGATTGGGGCTGAGGGATGCCTATGGTGCAACACTGGGTCGGATAGAAGGACAAAATGCGGAGAAAGCGAGGCTTGGCATGGCCACTTTGATGTGGATCACTCACGCGGAGCAACCCTTGGAGGCCGACGAACTATGCTGTGCCCTGGCAGTCGAAATAGGGTCGCCGAATCTCAATTCCGACAATACTCCTTCAATAGAAACACTGCTAGCCTGCTGCCAAGGACTTGTTGTCATGGACGAGGAGGCCTCCACTGTCCGGTTAATCCACTCCACCTTTCAAGAGTACCTCCGGGTTCATCCGCAGCTTTCTGGTACTGCTCACTCGACAATCGCAGAAACCTGCTTAAGTTATCTGAATTCCCGGCAAGTCAAGGCTCTCTCAGCCGGCCCCTCTCCCGATCTCCAAAGCACACCATTTCTCCGATATTCCTCTCTATATTGGGCAACGCACGCCAAAAGGGAGCTTTCGGAATGCGCGAAACAGCTTGCGCTGGAGTTGTTTGACGACTACAAGAACCTCATATCCACTAAGATCCTCTTGGAAGCACAGGGGCGGTATGTTTACAATATTGACCCTCATAAACATTACCTACTCAGTGGTCTACACTATGCATCTGTCCTCGGAATTGATGAGATTGTAGCTGGTTTGGTAGAGGTGGGGGGTCGTGATACCAGAGACGCAGCCGAAAAGGGCCTCTCTCAAGGGCCGCTGAAAGGGGCGGTGGAACCAAGTGCGCTTCCCAAGAAACCACGGGCAATACCCGAGGGATACATCGTCGAGATCGAAAAACACACGAGAATCAAGGCCTCAACCATTGAAGATGCGGCCCGATACAACCCCTCTTGTGAATTCGGTAGCATAGCAGAGCCAATGCCAGTGGTTAGAATTGATAAATCTGAGTTCAACAATTTCGTTGAGTTATTCTGGGAATGGGTCTCCAAGGCTCAGGGTAGGCAGGTCGGAGGATCTACATTAACGAATTCACTGAAGGGTCTATGGCTTATCCCTCTCGGAAACCAGATGTTCCAAAGGATCGGAAGTGCTTCCGAATATCCGGTCCTGGATGTCTCTGCGAACAAGGGAATTGGCTCGTTCCTCAAGCAAGCTGAATCCGCCCTCGCGAATCGCTTCACGCCCAAGATAATGTATCTCTACAAAGGGGACGGGTTCCCACAAGCTACAAAAAGCCTCCAAGAGCTCGGGATCATCAATAAATATGACGATCGGGCTTCCCTAATGAAATGGCTTGAGGTTACCCTGAAAGTTTTCGCCTGCAAATTGGAGTATGACGAAAAAATGGAATTGATACGACACTTATTTGACCTGTCAAGAGATTGCAGTACCTCTGAGCGATTATGCATGAAACAAACGGTCCCGAAATTGCCCATATTTCAGGAAGCAAACGAGTCGAGCTCGAACGAACGGTTAGTTTCTCTCCTTATTAGTTTCGATAGTTGAGCTAATAGAGCCACGAAGTCCCTGGATATCGATAGCCAACGATGACCCTAACCCTCCCGTAACATATGTTGGAGTGGAAAGCCTTCCAATCACACTAGACACGCCTCAGCACATTTTCATCGACACAAGATATCACGAGCTCAAAGGACTAGTATCCCACCTAAAATTATTCGAGTGCCCCTCTCTTCCTGAGATACTAAGAGAACATGTCGTTCCCAGGATCTCGGAAACTGGGATGCCCAACGATAAAAGAAGAGGGGAATTTATTGAATTTGTGTTGGGCCATTTCAAGTCTTTATCAGATGAGGCTCGTTCCGCCCTCTCTACGAAGGAGATCGTTCCTGTCAGCGCTGAGAAGCTTAGACGCCCCAGGGATACAGTCACGGGAAAATCCGTGGCTGCACTATATTTTGAAGAAGAAGAACGCTGTGCAATCAGGATCCCTGATGAAGCCTACCATACTGAGCTTGTCCATTTAGGGATGTCAGAAGATATAACTGACGAGGTTATATTGGAGAGAATTCGTTCCTATAGCAGCTCAGGACGTTCCCATAGTGAGATTAATGACAAAGTATCCACCTTGTTCTCACGAGGCAAACCTCCATCTCAGCCGCTCAGTAAGGAGGATATGGAGTTGTGTTGGATCCCTGGAATAACCCCGGAAGGGAAACCTGCGCTATTCAGCGCTCTCCAATGCCGATCCACGAATTTTCGATACTGGTGCAATTATTCCATGCCAATTGCGAAACCACACATCCCTCAGAGATGGGAGAAATGGCTAGGATGGGATGCCAATTTTACAGTTCAGCAGATGAGCAAACAATTGCAAGAGACAAATAAGAGAGATGATCGTCTTTCATTAGCACGCCTGGTCGATTATTGGCATAAGATTTACTTGTCCGGGAAGACCAGCCCGACTGTAGACGCCGAACTCAAGCTGGAGAGTCAGAAGTGGATCCCTGGTTCCTCGGGAGGATTCTTTCCTCCGACTGAGATCTTTTTCACTGGAGCCACCTGCCTACCTCCTTACTACGATAACGTTTGCGAAAGGTTCCTAGGAGCGGAGCGAAACGTTAAACCATTTCTTACCCACATCGGAGTTCAGCAAGCGCCGACGTTTGATCAGGTAATTCACATTCTCCTCTTTGCTTGGTTCGCGGTGCACGACTCTTCTCTGACTCAAAATCTCCAGTTGAAAGACTTGCAAGATAGAATTGCGACCCAGGAACCCCTTTCAACACAGGATCTAGAGGTAGCACTTGATATCATGGAACAAATCGCAATACTACATAGCAGGGAAAAGGACCAAAATCTAATTTCAGATTTCAAGGCTCCGGATCAAGATGGGATTATGCGCACATTCTCAGAGCTCACCACGGGCGGTACTGACGCACCTATTTCCCTCATAAATAGGCCAACATTGCACCCAAGAATCTCAGAATCAACTATCGAGAAACTTGGGTTACCTACGGTGAAAGATAGGATTCTCGCATCCCTCAATGACCCGTGCTTTGAGCAAGACTTCTCTCAAACTCAAAGCCCCAAGGCGGTGATCAAGGACACTTTACAACGGTACAGTGTGGAAAGCACCTTTAGTGAGTACTTGGCCAACGCGGAGGATTGCAAGGATAAAGAGGACAAAACAGCAACCCGGATCGACTGGATGATTGACCACTCCACTGATTACCCAATGGAGAAATTGATAACCCCAAAGCTCCAGGCCGTACAAGGGAAAGCCCTATTTTGCCATATTGACGGCGGTGAGTTCCAAATAGCGCCGCGATTTTTGTGCAAATGTTAAAACACAATGCTAATAGCTACCTAGTATTTACCGACGAGGACTTCAAGTCCATCATTGATGTTGGAATTGGGTCGAAGGGCCAGGGCTTGTCGAAGAACGGCAAACCCGGAAAGGGGACTCTAACGATGTAAGATTGTGGTGTAGCTGTAGAAAAACACTCACGCTTACACTGCTGATTGGCCTCTAGGTATCATTGGACATCCGCACCTAGCTTCGTTTCCGGGGATTTCTATGTGATATTCGAGTAGGTAACCAAATTCACTAGCTCACTCACGCACACTGACATTTAAAGCCCCGAGAATTCGTTTCTGCCGCCGCTCCCCCTAACAGGCAGGGCGCACGGTGGATTAAAGCTTAGAATCCGAGATGTTCAAGCCCATTGTAAGTCCCCCAGTCTAAACAGATACAAAAAATACCTTGTGACACGCAGCACTAACATCAATGAGATCCGGATCAATTGAAACCCTTTGAAGGAGCATTCGGCTTTTCAGCAGGTTCCTCGAAATTCGAAGGAACAATCTTCAGATTCCCATTTCGCGGACTCACAGATAGATCCGTGCTATGCCCAAAAAACATCACCTCAATGGACGCATGCAAATACCTCGAAAATTACAAAGAGAAGGCGAGAATATCACTGATATTTCTCAAGCATATCTCGTCTATATCCTATTGGCAAAAAGGACTGCGTGATCCTATCTGGAGAGTCTCGGCGTCGTCGAAGCCGTTGAAAGTAATTAGATCAACAAAGATAAATGAGGTCGAAATCGCTGTAACAGGCTTTGGACGGATACAGATTCCCAGATTCTCGGGTCCCCCACAAAATGACAGATGGTGGACAATCGAAGGTTGCACCGAAGAACAACACATCCCAGCGGAGCTAGTTGGGGTGGCGGAGTGCAACAGTCTCGAAGCCACATACGGACTTGCCGTCCCAGAGCGCCCTCAACCCACTTTTTGTTTCATGGGGCTTCCCCTACAAACGAAATATCACCTATCGCTCCCAGTTAGCATCAATGCTGTAAGTCAAGGAGCTCTTATATTTCCAAGGCAAGAAGACCAATCGCTAATCCCCATTGAAATGCATTCTAGAATATGGCATTGCAAAGTGACAGGCAAACACCCATATCCGAAGAGAAAAATGGACCCATTGAGGGCTTAAAATGGAACAATTGGATCTTCAAAGAAGGGATCGCATGCCTTTACCTCCTGTTCCTACGACACTTTATGAAGCTTCACGGAACAAGGGGCTACCGTTTTTGGCCGACACCGCCCTCTGAGCTCACAAATCCTGACCATGTATCCTTGACGATCTCCACCGAATTTTGGAAAAAGACAAGTGAAAGCTCTTTTGATCTATACCCTCAAACAACTCCTCTCCTTTCTACACCGCGGAGAAACCAATTGCAGGCCAGCGAAAATCTCAGTATCATGAAAACTATTTTCGACCCTCTAAGCAAGGAACAGAGCAAATTCATAGTCCCACTCCTCATGCACCTTGGTATTACGAATATAGCAACACCTCCCCCTACCATCATGAAGGGATTAATAGAAACTGCCATAGGCGAAGCACCGCTATTACTAGTAACTCCGGCGTACGTTCGGGATATACTCCGCAATCCAACGCGATGCAAATTGCTCCAAGACCACTGGAAGAAAGACCCAGAGAGCCTGATGAGCAACATCAACAAGTTACTATCCTTCCTGTTACAAGATACATCGGAAGACTGCTTGGTTGGATGTTCCCTTTTACCGCTCGACGGTGGGTCTTGGGCAACCTTCTCGCGAAAGTCAACTCCCCAGACCCAGTACTTCACCTCTAGTACTCCTTTAGAGAGTAAAATCCTGGAGGTCGCGGCTGGGAGACTAGTTCCCGAAGGTCTTGAGGGGACTGTGATCAATGGGCTATTAAAGAAAGGAATGAATATTTCTCAACTAACCTTCCCCGATATAGCTTCATTATATCAGCTGGTGGAGTCTAAAAATCCGGAATACCGAAAAGCCTGGCTCATCAACGTATGGGAATATTTTAGGCTATGTGTCACCAAAGACCCCGGCAACAAGAATAAGTATCTCACATTCATCGAATCATTGCCGGTATATTGCGGGTCGGTTGTGGGTGAACGAGATAGCCTGCACTTTCTCAGTCCTTCGAGCTTTGCTTCTGGAAGCCTTCCAGCAATCGTCGACCCTAATACTCCCTTCCTAGAAAGAGGCAAAGCAACACTTTTCCAAGGCCTAAATGGGTTGATATTAATAAACAAATCCACATTTCCTACAACGGAGCCGTTCGCCGAGTCAGTGGAGGTGTCATCGGGTGCCCGCCGCCTTGTCAAGGCTATCGGCGCCTTGCCTTCTACTGTGCCCACAACCCATTCATTGGGTGAGGTTTTCTCAGGCATGCCCACCGAAGGCATCGAGGTAGTTATTTTTAAGATTCATCACCCAACCCCAATTATCACTAACATGTATTAGGCCCTAAGCAACCTTGTCCTCCCTCACATATCACACCTCTTGGATGAGGGCGGGGACCACTCGATAGTGAACACACTGAAGCAGCTCCCAATATGGCCTGTTCTCTCTTCATCATCTTTCCGGTCCGCACCGAAGCTAAAGCTAGCACCCCATAAAAACCTAACCCAAACAAAAATGATAGATCAAACCACCTTCCTGGAGCCAGATCTGGTATCCAAACATAGAGAGGAACTAAGAAAATTGGGTGTTCCACAACTCTCCTACTCGGATTTCCTAAACAATGAGGTTGGCCTGGCTCACAAATACCTACCCGCCGAGAACATTCGGGAGTACAAGAAGTTTATCGAGATAGTTTATAAGGAGAACCCAAACATATTCTATTCTTACAACCTAGCTGTAGACGGAGATTTTTGTTTCCGTTTACCCAGTACCCTGTATGACTCTTCGGTACCTTTATTCCAAGCAGCGTTCCGAGACCAAAAGAGATCAAAATTCCTGCACCCAGAGTTAGCCATGTTGTATGTTTGGAGAGATTTCCTGATTGAGAGTGTTTCGGGACCAACATATCTCGAGTGTGCTCGATCAATCGAGCACCGAAATAGCCAGACAACTCTGGATGATCAAATCGGATCCGACTCGTATACTGTATTCGATCATCTATGCCGGGACTGCCCAGAGATGCACTCTTGGTCTATATGGGAGTCTCTCCTTAAAGTACGCTTTGCGCCAATTCAAGAGACTACTACCGCATCTTCGCGCCAGTCACGATTGATGAGTAAGCAGAGAGAGCAATTCCAGCAACAGAACAAGCTTGTAGCAATTTCTGAAGCCGTGGACCCAAAATTTGAGGCGGTCTCATGGACAGTAAAGCCTGTTCTTCGCGGGAGGATGAGCTCGCTGGCTCTCGAGAACATAACGTCAAAGGTGCCAATGATTACGCCAACGATAGTAATAAGGCATCTCGAATTCCTTGCATCACACCGTGAGGAAATAACAGAAAATGAGCTTCCAACACGTATCTCCGAAATCAAGGAGGCTTACGAATACCTCGAGGAAAAGATACCCTCCTACGTGATTCCAGAAAGTGCGTTAATCTGGTTCAATATCGAAAACGAAGACATAAAGATGACACCAGAAATCTTCCGAAAGTCCTGGTCGTGCACTAGGAACCTAAATAGTGACTATGACACTGGGGAAATCAAGCATATCCATTCCTTCCTAGGCCACTTCCACCCGCTCCTGCTCCATGCCAACGTTTTCGTGGCAATACCCCCCAAGACGCCAACCCCCGAACCCCTCAGACCGCAGTCCCCAATCCTCGAAAGCCTCCTCTGGCTCCGTGAACCTGTGCTACGATAACTGCCCACAAACCCGCCGATCCTCTCCAGACTCTCAGAGCACACAAAAATTTCTCTAGCTTTCGTATTCGACTATTGGAAAGTCAGGTTCACATCGGGATTTCATAGAATCATCCGCCCCCGAAACCAGGTTCCAGGATGACCCGAGCACCATCAAGGTCCCACTCGATCGCATTTACACGAACATGCTCACCAATCCCCTGTATGTGGGCGATGTCGCAAAGCAGCCTGAAAACCTGTTCGACCAGCTAGAGAAGTCGGGAAAGTGGTTCCTGCCAGAATTCACGCAATCCATGGAGAATTACTTGTCGGACGAACACTGGATTCGTCCCGAGATGGCTAAGTTCATTTTAAGTGGTTCTAGGACGCATAATGCACGCCAGCTAGCTCGTGTTCGCGAGCAGCGCATTATGGAAAGTAGGGAGATTGTCGAGAAGGAGATGCCCAAAAAAGAATAAGAGTCGCAGGGCTAGAGATATCGTATTTCTTTATTGTATTTTCTTTTCTTCCTTTTCTCCTTAGGATTCTCATTATTTTTTCCTTTTTTTTGATTTTATACTCCTAGTCAAATGAATCAGCACGGGGCGGTGTGATTATTTCTTCATTTGAGTGTTATGCGAAAAACGTATTATAGTCTTTGTTTTTTCTTTGTGAAGGGATTGTGGTGGTAGTGGCTGGACTCAACCACTGTACTATATACCTGAGCTATTTCTTTCTTATTATTCAATTGATGAGTGTTGCAGCAATAAGATATCGAGTACTTTCTATTATCACTTCGTCCGACTTCCGATCGTATATTGTAACACCAGCCACTCAAGAATTTCGAGTGATGTTTTGTGTTTCCGGTGGCTGGGGGCTGGAAAAATAGCGGGAAAGAATGGGGCCGGCAGACTAACCGGTGAGGGGGATCTACAAGGACCTGTAGAATGCATACGTTATACGGCGTAGATGGCTGCTTTACCCGTGCACTCTCGTATCAGAACGCCCCTCGAACAAGCAGTGTACACTATCCGTGCCGATGTGAGAATCTCCCGTAATGTAGAAGTGTTCACAGGCACAAGAGACAAATACATCGCCATCCTTCCCCCAAAGCCCCAAACCTGCGCTCCCAATTTTTGCGCGCCCATCAGGAACAGTGAAACCTCTAGGGAGAAGAAGAATATTCCTGGGATATAACCTACGGCACGTCTCCCGCTTCCTTACCAGAGCGCCACAATCCCGAACTCTCCCCCACAAAAGCTATATTTCTGCCATGACAAAAACTATCGCGCTAGCTGTCGACCATAGTCGACCATCACAAAGATTCCCCCCGCTAGATGTTCCCTTTGCGACGGGCAGTGACCTCCTAGCAGAGGCAGCCACCACTCGCCACGATCAAATAGAAAACGACACAGCAGGGGCAGATAACTTCCGTACCCACGTTGCGATACCTACAAGAACCCAAGCTAACATTCCACTATCATTTGGAAATGAATGTTGGAAATTGTGGTCATGGCTCGTGCTCTAATATTCACTATTTCTGTAATCACGAGTGACACCTCGTGACCGCTTGCGTCAGCCCCCCCTGTCTCCACTCCCACTTCTACACCCTCTTCTTTCTTCCTTTTCTTTTCTTTCTTTCCTGCTCATCCCTCAACATCCTCCTGATTGTTCTTTAAGCAATATACAAGCTTCTCGCTTGCCCTGTGGCCGCCCCCCCTCTTAGTTCCTCGTGATACCACCCAATTCCACTCATTCGCTCGCGATACCGCTCAAACAGGAAAAATACTTGAGCCAGCGCCATGAATAGTTTCCCTGGTATATAACTCTTTTCGAAATGTGGCTGGCGGGTGATTACACATGAGTATCCAACCCGTGTTCTCCATCTCGGACTCCCTCCTCCGCAGACTCTAGCGTTATTTGCCGGGGCAGTTCAGAATGGAGGCATCAGGACGCCCAGAATCCTCACCCCTTTGGATTAAAAAGAGAAAGCATATGAGGAAAAATTGTTTTTCAGCCCTCATTTAGGAGACAAATAAAAGACAGATACAACAAGTTTTACCAGGAGAGGAAACTACAGCGCCCTAAAAAGGTTTATCCAACTATTCCAGTTTGTATGGTAGAGCACGGCAGGGCTTGCTCGCGGGGGGATGAGATGGGGACAGTGATTTCTAGAATCGTCTGTGGAAAAAAGGGGGACCTGGATATCCTATTGCTTGCCTGTTGACCACCGGTAAGTCAATCGTGAGTGAGCTTTAGTTCGAAGTAGTCGATCATACTCGTTATAGTCAAAAAGGAGATACTCTGCTTGACTTTGCTTGGCCAGATCACCTGTTATTGCGGCCCAAACCCCGATAAAACTCTGCTTATTGCTGGGTCTGAACTGTGTATCTAACCCTCCGACGATCCTGCCCAAACAACACGCCCTCCGGCGATCTCAATACCGGCAATTGTAGCACCGTACAAGGATATTATATGGCCGGATCAAACAACCGTAACGGAAGCGCGACCGCACACAAACCCACCCTCGATCCCAATTTTATTTAATTAGCCGGAAGGGGAAGAAACCGTTACCCCCCGAACCCCCCCCCATAGCAGGCCCACAAAAGAAAAAGTCAAAAAGAAACCAGAACTTCAATGGAAGAGTTATAAAAAAAGACGAAAGAAAAAAAGGGAAGGAACCCCTTAAAACAAGGGGGGCAAAATAGATATGCTACAAGACTTCAAATTCAAGTATCAACTGCGTACCTCCCCAAGAACTTGAAAGTCTTCAAGCCACCTTCGAAAGTATCAGGCAACCCACTGAGACCACTGTTGTCGACACAGTACACACCATCCTGAGAGCAAGCAATGCTCGACACGTCGAAAGCGGCCTTTCCAGTCCCGACGGCGGCGATAGGTTTTCCGTAGAGGTAGGCGTCTCGGACGATACTTGCTGGTCGCTGGGGAGGATACATTGACGATGCGCTGGTCATGGAGAACAGCGAGGATGTGCCGTCCACGATAATCACTCCGTCAAAGACGACCGCATCAGTAGCCGAGTATGTCATATCTACGCCGGAGGTGATATACTCCGCGACGACCTTCGGCACAGCGCCTTTACTCTTAAAAGCCGATACAAGGGTAGCAGCCTGATCAAGCGCTGCAGGCGAAGTCGTCGTAGTCAAGATTCCGATATTCAAAGTCTTGATTGAGGGGAGCGGCTTGCCAAAAGTCGACACTCCAGAAGTCTTCTCGTTGTGATAGTAACCGGGATCCGGCGCCGGCGCGGGCATTCCCAAGGCCATGGCGATGCGCTTGGCGAAGTCGTTGGAGATCCTGTTGAACTGTGCGATCGCGGCCTTCCGCACGGCTTCTGAGGAGACCTTCGATAACTCGAAGCGCGCTGCGTTGACCACCATCTGTTGCTCTGCCGGGACCAGGGAATTAAAGAAGAGCCGGGGTTGAGACCAGTAGTCGAGGAAGGTGGGCGAGATGTTGCGCACGTAGTTTGCGTCGACGATCTTTCGTGCCGGAGCGGTGAAGTGGCCGCGCCCGACGTTCTGGGTCGCAGGCTTGGGGAAGCCTCCGTTTAGAGTATTGGGTGTGTAGGGCGCAGTGTTGAGGTGGATCATGTTTTGGCCGGCGCCATCACGGTTGTTGTTGTGCACCTCGTTATGGGGTTGGTTCTGATATCTCGAGGTCAGCTATTCCATTGGGGAGCATGTGAAAGGTTGATGGGGCTATTGATTATGTTGATACTTACAATTGGGAGTTGCTCAAAGTTTGGCCCACCATGACGGTTGAGTTGAGTGTCGACATAGGAGAAGAGACGTCCTTGCAGGAGAGGATCATCAGAAAAGTCAATGCCACGGACAACATGACCGGGATTAAACTATAATCTAGGGTTAGGGTTGTATCCGTAGACAAACTGGTCCTTGCCAGTAATTAGATCATTTCATGTCATCACTCACCATAGCCTGCTCAGTCTCGGCAAAGAAATTCTTCGGGTTCTTATTCAAGACTAGTTTTCCGATAGGCGTAATAGGCACCAGCTCGACGGGAACAATCTTCGTCGGGTCGATGAGGTCAAAGCCAAATTTGAGGGCATCGGACTCGTCCATGATTTGCACACCGATCTCCCATTCCGGGTAATTCTTTGACTCGATAGCGTCGAAAAGATCCTGGCGGTGGAAGTCGGGGTTCTGACCATTGAGAACCAAGGCCTCGGACCAAACAAGTGACGCAAGACCTTGTTTCGTCTTGAAGTGATACTTGACCAACTTGGACTTGCCATCATCGTTGACGAAGCGGAAGGTATGCACTCCGAACCCATCCATATGACGGAAAGAACGAGGGATACCGTGACCAGAGAGAGCCCAAAGGAGGGTATGCATAGTCGATGGGTTCTGACCGAAAAAATCCCATGCGCTATCGTGGGCAGTGGCAGCTTGGGGAATTTCGTTATCGGGGCGGGGCTGCGGTAATGTCAACACTAATCATCATCATAAAAGGCCAATCACGCCCGCCCAATCATACCTTAACCGAGTGGATGAGATCAGGGAATTGAATGGCATCCTGAATGAAAAAAACTGGAATGTTGTTTCCAACGATATCGTAGTTTCCCTCATCGGTGTAAAACCTCAGCGCGAACCCGTGAACATCTCGGACAGTATCCGCACTACCTCTCGATCCCGCAACAGTCGAGAATCGAACGAACGTTGGAGTTTTCTTTCCGGGCTTCTTGAGGAATGAGGCGCTGGTAATGTTTGAGTAGTCACCGTAACTCTCGAAGTATCCATGGGCAGCGGCACCACGGGCGTGGACTACCAAGACACGTTAGCAAACAAAGGTATTAAAACAAAAGATGTAAACTCACCTGCACGCTCCGGAACCCTCTCATGATCAAATCTAGTGATCTTAGTCCTGAAAACAAAGTCTTCCAAGAGCGTTGGGCCCCTCTCCCCAGCTTTCAGAGAATGTGTATCATCCACCCGGGTACCAAAATCCGTGGTAGTGAATGAATCCTTCCCATCATCAACATAGAATTTTTCGAAGAAACCGTCATCACCGGGCAGCCCAGAAGAACCACCACTCTCGCCACCACGTTTACGCAAACTGGCTCCTCCGTCCATATAAGGACACGCGGCATTGGCCACTGCATTGAGTAGCAGGAGGCCAGTCGAAATAGCGGTTTTCATGGCCGGAAGTCGAATCTGAATGAAATGAAGGGACAGACAGAGGTAAGTTGTACGACTGGTGGTGGGAAGGGAGGAGGGGGGGGGGAGGGAGGGGGTTGACCAAGAGTATTTATTCAGTCCGAGATCGCCGCCCTAAGTCACAAACTATTCTGTCAATGCCATATCACAGGTTTCGGTTGGAATCCGCATGGCCACAGTACCCGGACCCAGACATATTTTTTTCTTTTTCCTCTTCCGGTAGCACTTTTTATGGGACGCCTACGCCGGCCATGACCTCTTGGGGCGCCTTGGCCCCCCTACCAGTAATAAAGGCCCTATTAAATCAACCAGATGGCGATTGGCCAATCAAGTTTAGGGTTAACCACTGCCTCCAGAACTCGTACAGTACCGTACTAGGTTTTACTCGTAGAACCTGGAAGACCTTGTTCAGATGGTCGGGGACCCGCCGGCAATACCGGTAGCCTCTCTAGTTCACTGGCACCAGCACATAGTGGCACCATCCCTTGCTTTGATTTCCAATCACTCTCCATCATGATAGCAATCATATCATAGCGGCACGTCTTAAGGTAGCCTTGAGAGTGTCCAGAACCAGTGGGTAGCCTCTGGAGTACATACCGGTATGGCTACTATACCGGTATTCAAAAACTAGAGCAAGAGCTTTTACCAGCTCAACATCCCCGAGGAGCTTGTTGCCAATTGTCCTGCCCTATGATGTTGGGGGTGCCTCTCCCAGCACTTGTGAGGTTAGCTGTATTTTCTTTTTATTTGTCTCAGCGGAGGGCTGAGAGCCAGGTTTTTCTTACTTGTTTTCTTCTCCCCTCGATCCAAAGGGAGAATTCTGGATGCCCTTGTGCGAGTTCCAATTATTCTTGTTTTTACGGTAGGCTGGCTTTCACACCCAGCGACCAATAATACTAAACTACCCAAACAGACATAACATGCAGACAACAATATTACACAGACCGGGAGCCAACCGGAAAACAGGGGGTTTTTTTAAGCCACGAATGATACCCGCCTTTTGCTACAAGTACTACCACTTACGGTTCCGGTCTCGATAAGCCTGCACATGCTGTGATCGTTCTGCTTTAATTGTCAAACAAAATCTTGACATTTGCTTCTTTTTTTTCTTCTTCCAATTTTTCCGGGTATTGTAATTCTAGACTCCCCATGTATCCCCATTCCCCAGAAAAACTCATCTTTAATGACTAAGGCCCACACACCACGCCAAAAAAAAAGACATGTGCAATTTGGCCAAACTAGGACTAGTACGACGCATCATCTCCGAAATGTGTATCTTGGCCTACTTCTGCTGCTAGCCATTGCTTCAGTGAGGCATCCACCCATAATGTCCCAACTTCAAACCCAAAAATCATGCATGGCCTCCAGTTGGTATCTCCGGAAATTAAAAATTGTAGATCGATGCGGCAGGCCTCTTGTTGCATTTCCCTGGTGGTACGGTACTCGAGTAAAAAAAATCGAGAAAACCTCTCTTCTCGGTAGTGATCACTCAACTCGAAACCCGACGATCATCTTTCCACGCTATGAGCAGGTTTATGGCCGCCGGAACCATGCTCGAGCATACCGGGCGATTCATGAAGTATCCCGATGAATTAGCGTCAATATTCGAGTGTTTAGGTGTATTCTGGAACATCCTGGAGCCAATTCACCAGAATACTTTATGAATCGCCAAGTACCAACCCCGAACCCCCTTTCGCAGTCTAGATATAAAGTTTCTGGTTATTCCACCCTTCGAGCAGTCTTCCTGAAAGCTTTATGATTTGCCTAATAGGCGGCCAGCATTTGCCCCAAAGAACATCCCCCGATTCATGTTACCGGCATGTGTATCCAATTTCCAATTACTTCCCGAATCGTACAAGTCCGCGTCCGCTATAAATCACATCAACCTCAAAGACAACTACAATCGCCGAGAAAACACTCAAACATACAAGGGTGGGAACCATTAACCGGGACGGCAAGGGTATATTTGGCTGGTCAACCTCAAGCGACAGTTACATATCTTGCCGGATCTTGTACCATTACACCCAAATACAGAGTCCCCAATCATTTGCCTGGAGGATAGGATTACTGAAATCCGACCAACCAGTAGCCGCCTATGTATTTGGAAGGGGTGCCAAGTTATATTCGGGCCCCCCGCGATTGTATCTGCAATGGTGCGCCCTTAGTTTATGAATTTGGTTTGCATAGGATCATTTCTTGGACTGTAAGGCATTGAAAGCTTCGCGCCACCCGCGTCTACCGGTTTTTAAGACAACCGCTCATAAGCAGCATTTTACTGAGAACAAAAATTTCGCGGATGCGCACACTCCAGACCAGAATATTAGGGAGTGTTTGGCACGCCGTGGCTTGAGCTCTTCGCCATCTCAAATCATGATAGGCCCAAATCATTTGAAATATTTATAATGTTTTGCTGAGTAGCATTGTCAAATCATGATTTAGGAAACTTTCATAGTGTGTGTGCGTGTCAATATTTGGGGCGATAAAATTCTTGTTTTGTGCCCTTAAGTATTTCATCAATAAACGCTAGCAAGCCCTGGGATCTTCTCATTGAGATAGCCTCAAATCGTGATCTTGAAAATCGACAACTGCAGCAATGATTAGTGGAGGGCTGCTTGCGAATTATGATTTGGAATTATAGTTTGGGAATCACGATTTCTGATCGCAGCTATCTCCAATCACAAAGTGCTAAACTCCCTCTTAACCGTGCCAAGGTTGTGACGGAGTCACAACCCTGATTGCTCGCTTGCTCGCAACCAGGGCACTCTCAAGAGAGTGCCTAACAGCTCAACGGAAGATATCAGCTCAACGGAAGATTCAATTTGTATGTGAATTTAACAATTATCAACCACCACCAAACATCCCCCGATGCTTCAGATGCCTCCTGGCTTTCCCAGAAATTTTTTCAGACCTTTTCAAATAGATCTGCAATTTTATTTTCTCTCCTATACGGCATTGATTCTCGCTAAGTGGGTCTTTGGTTTGGACTACGGGTCAAAGTGACGTCGAGCCAGATCTGCTGAAAAATGGAGGGGAAAAAAATTGGAGGCTTATTTCCAAAGGCCTAAAACAATTTCTGGGAAAGCCAGGAGGCATTTAAAGCATCAGGGGATGTTTGGTGGTGGTTGATAATTGTTAAATTCACATACAAATTGAATCTTCCGTTGAGCTGATATCTTCCGTTGAGCTGTTAGGCACTCTCTTGAGAGTGCCCTGGTTGCGAGCAAGCGAGCAATCAGGGTTGTGACTCCGTCACAACCTTGGCACGGTTAGGCACACTAATATCCCTAAAGGATACTACCATAAGGTTGTGGTTCAAAAGCCCCCTTAGTCATCTATGTCTCAAGTATCTGCAGGGGCGCCACTAAACTTTCAATGTCCTGCAGGTCGAGGGGATGCGTTTTTTTTAGAGCCCATCGAGAAAGCTGTTTGTGGATTACCGGTACTCGTAACGCCCTGACGTCTGCGAACACAACTGCCATTGCATACAGGCAAAATGCCAACTGGAGCCTCAGGATTTTGCTAGTATCATATCATATTCAATAGCAGTTGAGCTCACGAACATCAGGACCCTACGTAGCGCGGCTATATTATTGGTTAGGTTCCATTACAAGGTTTTACGCGATTTGGGACTCGGTAAGCAGACAACCCCCATCCGCCATCAGTCAAGCGAGAAGGGGGCTACCGATCTTACTGTATGGATATTCGGGGGGGCGGGAGATTACAAGTTCAACCCCCGTGTCTTCAGCCCGTCGATCTAACCCTTCCCTAGTAAAAACAACAATAACACAACAACAAAAGAAAAAAAAGATGACCATGAGACCAGAATCCGTCGTACCAATTGCTAACACCTCGAAACCTTTCCGGCCAACAAAATAAGACCAGCAAGTAGCCATCCCTCACTCAGTCACGGTCCCCGAGAGATCGGCGGAACAAAAAGCCAGTTCGAAACTCCAGTAATTTATTGCCAATCAGGGGTTAAGGAAGGAAGGAAGGATATTCTCCAAACCTCGTTGTCCCTGTGAACAAGGCCTTTTGGGCGTAGGAAACGACCGACTACCGGCAAAAGGATAGCTTGCGCGTAATGCCGCCCCTTTCCGGCTTAGAGCCTGATGAAGTCCCGTGAAGGAGGGCGAGTACCCGCAAAAACCAAAAAGTATTTGGAAGCTTTTGGTGCAGTTCAGGCCGAAAAAACGCCATTACTTTTGGTTTTTGGAAAGTAGGACGCCGGTACCCGGAGGATTACAGGGCAGTCGATTCGAGTATCCCCCAAAGAATGTGAAAACCCTGTCACAGCGCTGGAGGAACCCTTTCATAAACAAACTCTAATTGAGGCATTGTACGGATAGGGCGTTTGTTTGTGCGATAGAGGTTGGCGCCTGTGTTCGATCAGTGCTTGGTATTCATGTGCTTGTGGCGATGGGTGCCCCACATGGATATCACTCGAAATCACTCGTCCAAGTCTCCTATAGTTTTTGTGCTTGTAAAGCGTTTGGCGGCAGGGAGTATCATCCTATACCGGTAGTCCGTTTGGCCTCTCAAGAAATGGGGAGAATATAAGGCAATTTATTTCTGGCTATGAAAGGGTACTTTCTGGATCTCCTTATTTTTCCTCACTAGATCTCCCGAGCGCAAGAAACACGACGGACTAAGGGACGAATCAGGCTCACAAACTCCGGTATACCGGTATCCGTATTTGTTTTGAAAATATTTGGCCTTGACGTACCCTTCTACGTGGGCCCGGTATGATGTACGGCACCCGGACATTGGAGTCTAATTTGGTATGAGCTCCCAAGGTAAATTGCGATACAAGTTATTGATCTCTATGTTCGGCTGCTTAATGCCTACTCCCTATAACATAAGTACAGGCACTCGGGTTCTCGTGATAGCACAATGGATATTCTAGCCTACCGGCACCCCGTACCCCAAAGACCCGAAGACCCCGCCAGCCGCCCAAGTTTTTCTGTCCAATTCGGGGTACTTGGCTGGTCCCAAAAAATAATAATACTTTGACCCGATGGTCACACCTGTGATCTGACAATACAAGTATTAGCGAGACAAATGCCTTGCGACGGCAAGAGCCTCCAGGATCTCCCGTCTCTCGCAAGCCGGTGCCGCGCCCTTGCCGGCGCCTTTCCCAATCGTTATCTTGGCAGCGATACTGGAACTCGTACTTGAACCTCTGTGATGCGAACGCTACACGGAGGAGGGAACGAAAAAAAAAGAGAATTTCGGAGATCCTCTACTCATGATAATCCAGATGGTTCGCCGAGCGCCCCCCTTATCCGATCACGAGAACAACCCCAGAAGAGATAGGGGGAGGGGGGAGACAATCGGGACGCAGCGCTTGCCTTCTGCATTCCGGGGGAAGGGAATAGGGGGTACGGAGGCTCCAGCGTGCTCATTCAGGGGTGCTAAATAAACGCAAGCACCCGGCGTCGCAACCAGGTATGGAACCTAAGCTCGGGGTCTATTATGCATGTAAAAGTATTTCCCTATGATCACAACACATCCAAAATCGAAAGTAAGCCAAGATGCAACTACAAGTTACAGGCATAAAGAACCCGAACATCAATCACCACGTCTCCTACAACCACAGCGATTGAAATTTCAACTTAGTTGACTTGTCATATTTTTGGTTTTGACCAATCCGATTCCTTGGACCCCTCTTCACGAAGGCTTCAAGTCTTTAGCTTAAGGAATCCAACCCTTACGCTAATTTCATCACTGGAAGATAGATTTATCTCTTCCATCTATTATTTTTACTTCCTCATCTTCCATTAACACCACGGTATCTGGACATTATGGTTAAGCGAGGTTCTACTACCTTTTCGGCAACCAAGGTTGCTAAGGCGGGGTTGGCGGCTTCGGCCGCGTTAGAGAAGATATTAAATTTGGAGAAAGAGGTCTCCAGATTGAGGCACCATGTTTCTGTCTTGTCGAGGCGGAATCATGTGTTGTCGAAAGAGTTGAAAGAAAGAGGGGATGATTGTTCCGAGGTGGCTTCGCCCGTGAGGGTTCAGGAGCCTGAGTCACCGGTGGTGGCTGAGCCCGAGGTTCGGATGAGTGGGACGATTGTGGCGGGGGATGAGGAAGATGTGTGGGTGGCGCCGGTGGCTGGTGTGGCGGAGCCGCCGGTGGCTGAGACTAGGGTGGCGGTGGTGGTTGATGAACCTGAGGTGGCGTTGGTGAGGCTGCCGAAGGGTAAGAGGAGGAGGATAGGTGATGATAAGGAGGAGGGGGAGACGACGGAGAGTGAGGCGGAGGAGGTGGTTGAGGGGCAGGTGGTGGCGACCTCGATTCCCAGGGGTCCAAAGGGATATGTGGCGGGGACACCTGGGGGTAGGGGTAGGGGTAGTGGATATGTGGTGGGAGCCCCAGTTGGGCCGAGGAGTGGACAGTTTGGGCGGGGTCTGGTTAACCCTAATTTTCCTATGTTTTTCAACCAATCCCGGGGATTTCCCGGAGACCGTGAAAAATGGCCAGCGGGGCGCGGGAGAGGATACAGATGACCCTGAGTGGCGAGGGTAAACCTAACGTTCGGCCTTAGTTTAGGCTTTATGATGCGAATCGACGTGGGCAGAGCTTGCTTTACCCCTTGTTCAGATGTTGGAGGAGCCCGCCTGGTGTGTGAGCACTGGGGGTATCGGACGACGTAGGTTCACCTTGTTATTGTTGTTTTACTAATGATACAGATTCTTCATTCGGCTTGGTGACCCGCTCGGGGTGCAGTTGGCTACGGGGGGAAGTCGGATTTGTGGTTTTGACGTTGATTTAGTGTAAAGGGTTATTTGTTGTTTCTTTGCTGTTGCTAGAGGTGGTGAGGGAGTATGTTCCGGTAGGCGGGTCCGGGAGTAGCTAGTTGATTAGGGTTACGCTTTAGAGTAGCTTAAGTACCCGAAATGGAAAAAGTTTTATAAAAAAAAAAAAAAAAAAAAGAACCCGAACATCAAACACCACGGAACCTAAA
>Ga0307517_10000262_pt1 | contig 90061 bp, 82 predicted proteins | sample 23_EM_MG_FD_194515 | JGI IMG/M metagenome (GOLD analysis project Ga0307517, IMG submission 194515) | Populus trichocarpa ectomycorrhiza microbial communities from riparian zone in the Pacific Northwest, United States - 23_EM | ecosystem: Host-associated > Plants > Roots > Unclassified | place...
GGCGACCGTCCACGCCAATCTTATCGGCGCGAACATCGGGCCGCGTGCAAGCGACGCCACGGGCAGCGAGTACGACGCCGCCGGGCGACCCCACTTCGAAGTGCGCGGTCGCTATGTGTGGAGCCTCGTGCGGACAGAGAGCGGGTGGCGCATCGCAAAGACCGATCTGACCTACCTTTGGAGCGTCGGCGCAATCCCGACCGCCAAGTAGCTATTCGAACCGAACCCGCACGCGTATTCGCACGTCTGGCGTCAGCGCCGATCCGGTCAGCCTCTCGCTTGAACGCCGGCCGCGTCAGGACCAGTTGGGGTAGTCAGCCACACTCAGAATACGGCCTGAAAGGCCTGACGCCGTCTGCGTCGCCAGATGCAGTATATAGGGCGCCACGACCTCGGGCGTGGCTTCCGTCGCCGTGCCGCTGTTGCGCACCGCTTCAACCACGTCCGCCGGGACGGAGCGCCAGGCGCCGGTGATGACGGTTCCCGGACAGATCGCGTTTACGGCGATGTTCCAGGGCTTCAGCTCGGTCGCGAAATAGTCCGATAGCTGGTCCAGAGCCGCCTTACTGGCCGCGTATCCCATCATGTTGTGGTGGGCCAGGTCGTCGGGCTCGAGCCCCCTCATGCGGCCGGCGGATGAGGAGACGTTGATGATGCTTCCCGACCCCTGCGCCTTCATGTGGGGCGCGACCGCCCGCATGGTCATGTAGGGGCCTATCACATTGATTGCGAAATACTTTTGCCAGATCTCCGTTGTCCAGACCATTGGGTCCGAGAAGACGGTCGAATAGTGCGCGGGATAGGTGCCGGCGTTGTTCACCAGGATGTCGATACGCCCAAAATTGGCGATCGTCTCATCGACCGTCCGGTTGATCTGCTCTTCCGAGCCGACGTCGCACACCGCAGGATGGACCGGGCATCCCATTTCGACGGAGAGCCGCACGGTTTCCGCAAGCGTGGCCCCACCCGGCTCGGGACTGCCCATACTGCGCGAGGAGGCGACGACTGTGGCGCCGGCCTCGGACAGCGCCAGGGCGTAGGCGCGGCCAAGGCCTTGAGCGGCGCCGGTGACGAGCGCGACTTTCCCCGAAAGCATCATCCGGTCTTCCTCCAAATTCGGCCGCGGCGCGCCTAAGGATCGGCTGCCGCGCCAAGGCCCGCTCAGTCCAGCAGTACGTGAATTGCGGCGGGCGTCCTAAGACCCCAGCCGATGATCTTCGGCGGCGGATAATCGGGGTCGAGCCGAAGATTGGGGAAATGATCGAGCAGCGCGTTCAGCGCCCGGCTCATTTCGAGGCGCGCGAGATGCTGTCCGATGCAGACATGCGCGCCATAGCCGAACCCGAAATGCTTGGCCTGCGTCGTGCGGGTCATGTCGAACTGATCAGGGTTCTCGTGAACCTTGGGATCATGGCCGACGGTACTGTACATCGGCTCGAGATAGGCCCCCGCCGGGATCTGGGTCCCGCCCAGTTCGACGTCGCGGGTCGCCATGCGGTGGATGGCGATGATCGGCCCGTTCCAGCGCATCGCCTCCTCGACCGCCTTGGGAATGAATGACCGGTCGTCCACCAGCTGGCGATACTGGTCCGGACGATCCCGAAGCAGACCCACCAGGAGATTGCCCGTCGCGCGGTAGGTGGTGTCGCCGGCGGCATTCATCAGTTGACGGAAGAAGCTGACGATGACGTCGTCCGGCAGGCCGACCCCGTCTTCCTGGGTCTGCACCATGACACTGATCAGATCCTCGCCCGGATTGCGCCGACGCTCCTGGATGAGCGCCTCCAAGTATGTCCCCAGCTTTCGCGAGGCCTCAGCCGGGATCTGCATGGTCGCGTTTCGGTTCGATAAGGTCTCCGCCAATTTCTGAAAGATGCGGATATCCCCCTCCGGCAGATTCAGCTGCCGGAATATGATCTTGAAGGGATAGCGGTGGGTGAACTGGCCGACCAGTTCGGCCTTTCGATCCCGCTTCATTTCCGAGATCAGCTCGGCGAGCACGGGCTCCACGAACCTGTCCGACCAGCTCGCGACGACGTGCGGCAGGAAGGCCTTTTGGAACACGCGCCGAAAGCGGGAATGCTCAGGCGGGTTCATCTGGTTGATGGCGTTGCCGAAGGTCTTGCGAACTTCCGCGGCATAAGCTTCGTTGGAGTAGAGCTCCGGATCGCCAAGAACCTCGCGGACGATCGCGGGGTCCAGAATGACGAAGTTGCGCCGGGTCGGATCAACCAGGTTCTCACCGAATCCGATCAGCTCACGAGCCGAACCCTCCTGCACCGGACCGCCCCGCGCCGCGAGCGCGCGCAAGGCGGCGTGGGGCTCGCCGATATCCTCCAGCATCGCGTTCTCCGGCGCGAACGGATCGAAGGTCGGATCGTCAAAATCTTGGATTGCTGGGACCGTGCTCATGGTCTCCTCCGTCTCCAAGCTTCCTTGCGACATGCGGTTCCGGGCCGACTAGGTCGCCGTCAACACCCTGCGCCTCGGCTGACTAACCATCGGCCGGCGCCGAGAGATCATCATCGATAACCTCGCACATGACGGCCCAGCAGTTCGGGCGGTCGAACAGGTAATCCTCGTCGGCGTTGATCGCCGCCCTATTTTCCGCCTGCCGCGAAAGACGACCCTGCTCCTCGAACGCCGCCTTGTCCTTGAAGCCTATTTCGGAAATGGCATCGAACGGGAACACCGGCGCATCGGCGCCCAGCTCGATCCCAGCAGACGCGGCGAAACTCTGCGCCGACATCACGTAGCGGCGCCGATAGTCCGACCAAAGGTGGCTGAAGGCGCGCTTGGCGCGCGGTACGATCCGCGTTTCGTACCCCTCGCGGAACTCCTCCGGCGTAAGGGCGGGGTTTCTCTTGAGCACCAGAACGTATTTGAAGGTCACGTGACGATCCTTTCATTCCAATCCCTGAGGGCGGCGGAGCACAACGACGACGATATCGAGTCACCTTTCGCGTCTGGCCGGACGACGTCCGCTTGGCGGCCCCGGTGTCGAGCTTGGTGGCCAGTCTAGTTCGCTGGCTGTCGTTGTCCTCCGGGACTGTCGCCAACCTCAATCATGTCGGCCTTCCCAAAAAAATGGGGCGGGCTTCGAAGCCAGGCACCACGCCGCTTCTTCCGCGAATAAGCCATGACGGACGAACCAAACCCTGCGGCCTTGGTCTTCGGACAATCCTGCGCAAGCCTTTGTGGGAGGACGTGTTCCCAGCCCAGCATCGGCTTCAACCTTGCGGCGGGGCGCAGCTTCCGCACTTTGAAATGTAGCGACGGGTAGTGGACGAGCAATACCGCCATAGGCCTACCTGAACGACGTTAGAGGACCGACAGATGAAATTCTTCTGTGGCTTTCCTGGCCGGTGGGTTCCCATTGTCCCAGAGTTGATGACCGGAGAGGCTCATCACCGGATTGCGATCGCCGCTGAAGAAGCCGGGTACTACGGCATTCACACGGACGAACATCCGGCGCCCGTGACGTCATGGCTGGCGGGGCCCGGAGGACACCATTGCCTCGACCCGTTTGTCTGTTTGGCGTCGGTCGCCGCGGTCACTACCCGCATCAAGGTGCTGACCTATCTTACGGTCGTCACCTACCGTCACCCGTTCCTGTTCGCCAAGGCGGCTACAACCCTCGACATCATGTCAAATGGGCGCCTGATCCTTGGGGTTGGCCTTGGCTACATGAAGGGCGAAGCTGACGCGCTTGGCGTCGATTTCGATCGTCGCAACGAACTCTTCGACCAGGCCCTGGACGTTTTCCGTCGTAGCTGCACGGGCGAACCCATCGAGCAGTTCGGCCCCTACGCCACAGACGACAAAGTCGTCATGCTCCCGCGGCCGCTGCAGCTGCCCCACCCGCCCATATGGATCGGCGGCACCAGCAAGGCCTCGCGCCGACGGGCCGTGGATTTTGGTCAAGCCTGGATGCCGACACCCCGAGCCCGCAACCATGAGTACCACAAGGTGCCGCCGCTGGAGAACAAGGACGACCTGCGCGAACTGGCCAAATGGATGTGGGACTATGCTGCCCAGGTCGGACGTACTGAGCCGTTAGACATCGTGGTGACCTACCACAAGATGATCGACGAGACCGCCTCCATAGCCGGCCAGCTCGAGCAGATCGAAGAGCTGCGGGAAATCGGCGTTACGGGAATAACGGGCGGGTTTGGCGCGGGTCTCGGCAAGGGCGCAAAGACGCTGTCAGGCGCGCTGGATGGCATGGCCAAGTTCAGTGATCTGATCATCAAGCCGTGCACGCCAGCTTAGAATTCAAAGGCCGCTCTAGCTCTTCGGGATACCCCAATGGCTGATCAGTCGTCTCAAGCGCCGCCGCCCCACATCGGCATCCAGCAAGCCCGCCCCCTCGCCGAGGGGACGGGTGATCCGCCCGGGTCCTGGGCCGGCCGCCCCGGCGCGGACGACGCCTCGTATACCGTGCTGAGCGGGCTAGCTTGACGCTCGATGGTCGGACGCAGCCGTCGATCAGGCGGAAGCGAGCAGATCCGCCGGCGGTATGGTTTTGGGGTCGATGTCCGGGAACGCGGCGCCGGCCGTCGGCAGAAATTCCTCCGTCAGACCGTTGTGAAGCTCCTGCAGGAACAGCCGCTTCCATTCATAGGTGAGCGCGTGGCGCGTGGAGATCAGCGTCGGACGCGGTAGGCGCGCCCAGTGCAGCGCAAGCTCCCAGGCGCGCGCCTGCAAGTCGCCGAGCGGCAGCACCTCCCCGACGACGCCGAGGTCCAGCGCCTGTTGGGCCGTCAGCTTCTGCCCCGTCATCAGAAAGTAACGCCCCCGGTTGAGCCCCAGCAGCGTCGTCCAGACGGTTTGAATTCCATCCCCTGGAACCGCGCCGATGACGAAGTGCGTGGCGTCCTGGAAGACCGTATTGTCGGACGCGATGACCAGGTCGGCGAGCAGTGGAAGTTCGGAGTGTGAGAGCGCCGGGCCGTTGATCGCCGCGATCACGGGCACCTCAATGTCCAGAAACGTCGCCAGCATTCTCCGTCCGTCTGTCCGGAGGCGATAGATGCCTTCGCCGCCCTTCTGCATCTGGGCCATGAAGCTGCCGTAGTCGAAATCAGCGCAGAACCGATCGCCCGTCCCGGTCAGAATGATGACCTTGTTTTCGGAATCGTTCGCCAGGTCGGTAAAGGCGAGCCCAAGATCATGATGGGCCTGTTCACTGAAGACAAACGGGCCACCCCCCGTGTGAAGCGTCACCTGCATCACGCCTTCACGTCGCTCAAACCTGATATTCTCGTATTTCTCAGCATACTCGCTGGATTTGATCATCCAATCCTCCCTCGAATCTCCACTGGCTCAGCCCCGACATGCTTCAGCGCTCCTTCGGCGCAGCGGAAGCCGCCCGTTCACTGAGAGTTGCAGAGCCGCCGAGGGGTCAGGCAAATTTTCCGGTACGCAGATCTTCTTGCATCATTTCAGAGAGCCTCCACCCGATCATCATCGCCGGAGCGTTCGTATTCCCCGAGATCTGAGACGGCATCACTGAGCAATCGGCTACTTTGAGGCCTTGAAGACCTCGCACCGAAAGCCTGGCGTCCAATACGGCCATCGGATCGCTTTCTGGTGCCATTTTACAGGTGCCGCAGCCGTGCTGGGCCGAATAGCCGGTGCGCAGCACGTAATCGATAACTTCGTCGTCGCTCTCAATCTTGTCCAAGCCGCCAAGCGGCCCAACAATGAATGGCTTGAGATCTGGATGATTCATCATGGTCTTATTGAATCGGACCAAGCCCAGCATCACGGCCCGGTCATAATTGGTCACAAGATAATTGGGCGTTATGATCGGCTTCATCGCCGGATCTGGCGACTGGGCCATGACCGTGCCCTGGCTGGTTCCACGCAGCGGAAAGCCGTTAAACGTGCAGCCCGGCTCGTCCTCCATGACGGTTTGGCCTTCGCGCGTCGGTCTCGCGGAAAGCGACCAAGGCGCCCACACGAACTCAACATCGGCCCGGCCCGTCCGGCCGGGCAGCACTTCAGGGAAGATCGCCAGCATGTTGGATGCGGTGCCCATGGGACCGCCCCGCAAGGCGTAATAGCGAAAAAGGTTCGCCATAAGCCGCCAGCCCCTGAACTCCCGGTTTTCGCTGTCTCGAGGATGACGCAGGCGCCAGGCGCCTTGGTAGCAGAGGTGATCTCGATAGTTCGCGCCGACGCCGGGCAGGTCGACCACCGGGCGCACGTCAAGCGACGCGAGATGGGCCTGCGGCCCCACGCCGGAAATCTGCAGGATGCGTGGGTTTTCGAGCGCGCCGGCGCAGAGAACGACGCACTTGTTCGCACGGAACTCCTGCGTCACGCCGCCCCGTGAGCTTCTGACCCCTACGGCGCGGCGCCCCTCGAACAGGATCCGATCCACCCGCGTCTCGACCATGATGCGCAGGTTGGGCCGCCGGCGGACCGCGGGCGGCAAGAAGGCGTGAGCCGAGCTGACCCTGCGGCTCAAGTGGTCGATATTCTCCGCGATCGCGCTGATCCCCAACTGCTGGGGCAGGTTAGGCTCCTCCTTGATGGGCAGGCCGAGATCCGGGCCGGCGCTCATTAGGGCTTGGGCCATCGGCGGCAGTTTTTTCCTGATGCGCAATGGGATCGGGCCGCCGCGCCCGCGCCATTCGGTCTGGGGCAGAGGATTGTCTTCCATGCCCAGAAAACAAGGCAGGACGTCTTTCCATCCCCAACCCGGCAGGCCGAGCTCCGCCCAGTCATCATAGTCCTGCGGCTGCCCACGGTGATAAACGATCCCATTGAGCGTGCTCGACCCGCCGAGGCCGCGGCCCCGCAGCAGAGTTTCCGGCGCGGCGTTCGGATGCGCCCGCTCCGCGGCGTAATGATAGGCTCGCCGCGGATCCGCCGTGAGCTTGGCCATACCCTTCGGCAACCTGATCAGCGGCGAGTCATCGGCTGGTCCAGCTTCGATCAGCAATACGCGTAGATTTGCATCCTCGGACAACCGCCCAGCCAAGACACTTCCGCTGGACCCCGCGCCCACGATGACAACATCCCAAGCATCCGATGTGACGTTCGACGTGCGCATTCCTCGGGATATACCTATTCGGGACGCGGCGACGGCATAGCCGACAATCGCCCTGGTTTCGAGAAGTTCATGGAAGGCCTGCTCGCCCCACCCGCGGTCGCCGCCGCCTTCAAGGGTATCAGCGCCATCCCACTCATGACTTGAGTTGTTCGGCCAGGCGCAAGGCCGCCTCGGCCACGCGGACCCGGTCGGCCAGCGTGAGCATCAGCGTGTCAGCGCGGGCGTGGGCGACGCCAGGATCGATCTCGGCGTCCCGCTGATCCACCAAAAAGCCGTCGAGCAGGTCGCCGTAGTGCGCCGCCACCGCCGCTGGCGACACCTCGATCCCCAGCTCCCGCATCAGCTTGGCCGTTGGCCCCTTTACGGCGTCGCCGCCCACGATCGGGGACACCGCGACAACCGGCGCTCGCGCGCTGGACAGCGCCTCGGCGATGCCGGGGACCGCCAGGATGGGATCGATGCTCAGGTAGGGATTTGAGGGGGCGATCAGGATGGTCGTGGCCGCGGCGATGGCGTCGCAGACGCCCGGCGCGGGACCGACGCTCTTTGCGCCGCGGAAGGCGATGCTGCGAACCTGGGGCGCGCAGCGGCGGCCGACGAAATAGGTCTGGAACCCCAGCTCGCCCTCGTCCGTGGTCAGGCGGGTTTCAACGGGCTCATTGCTCATCGGTAGCGTCGCGATCTTGACGCCCCACGCCGTGCTGAAATCGGCGGTTATGTCGGACAGGGTGTGGCCAGCTGCCAGTCGCATCGTGCGCAGCGCGTGCAGGGCAAGGTCGCCGTCACCCAGCTGGAACCAGTCCTCGCCCCCGAGCGAGCGAAGCGCCGCCATGAAGCTCCAGGTTTCCCCCTCTCGGCCCCAGCCCTGGGCGGCGTTGGCCTTTCCACTCAGCGTGTAAAGCAGAGTGTCTATGTCGGGAGACACCCACAGACCAAGATGACGAAAGTCGTCACCGGTGTTGACGATGGCGGTGATGGCCTCGGGCGCCAGGACCTGCGTCAAGCCGAGCACCAGCTTGGCGCCGCCCACGCCACCCGTCAGAACGACGACGGATTCGGTCATCGAAAAAGATCCTGCTCAACGGGGCGGACCAGCGCGGAAGCGGGCGCCTCGTCGCCAGACCACGAAACACCGCGAACGAGCGCTGCGGGAACGCCTTCGTCGCCCTCGCCGGTCACCAAGCCGGCCGCCGTGGCCGCGATATCGCCCAGCGCCACCTGGGTGACCTGCAGGACGCGGTCATCGCGGTCTCGCTGGCCGCGCATGTCGATCACCGCGGGGAGGCCGCTGGCGCCGATCGCGACATTGACCACCCCGATCCGCCAGGGGCGGCCGAAGCTGTCGGAGATGACCACAGCCGGTGGTTCGGGGAACTGGCCGGCAAGGTCGCGACGCAGCCGCGCGGCGGAGGCATCGGCGTTCTCAGGCAACAGCAGAACCTGGTCGTCTCCGACGCCGCCGAGATTGGAGCGATCGATCCCGGCGTTGGCCATCACATAGCCGCATCGGTGACGTGTGATGAGCACGCCGGGCGCGGCGCGCACTACGGCGACGGATTCGGCGAGGACCAGCTCCACCATGCGCGGATCCTTCAGCGTCAACTCGGCGAGCCGTAGGGCCTCTTGTCCGGGGGAGACGTCAGCAAGGTCGAAGAACCGCCCCTCCGCCTTGGAGACGATCTTCGAGGTGACCACAAGAATGTCCTGCGCACGGGGAACGATCCCTGCCATCGACATCGCCGCCGCAAGAATTTCCGCCAAATCGTCTCCCGGCTGGACCTCGCCGATCCCGGCTAGCGGATGCAGCTCAACTGTTCCGGCACGCGGTTTCATTTCGGCTCAACCAGATCAACAGCTTTGCGGAGAGCATTCACAGCGACGTTCAGTTCGATCATTTTAGTTGGCGGTGTCTGCGAGTGCGGTTTCTGCCGGCGCTTTAAAAGGTTGTTGGCTATCGCGCTCTGTTGCCGGCTGCTAGCGGGCAGTTTGCGGATGTTTCGTCGAAGGTGTTCACCCCGATCATCACGATGATGCGCTGTCGAGTGCGGCTTTCTGGGTGACACGTTCTTCGCCGATCAGATGCGCCGCGTCGCGCAGCAATTTGCTAGCCCCATTTGCTGTCTGCTGTCGATGCGGGCGGATTGTTCCCAAGGTTCGCAGCATGTTTTGCGGCTATGTAGCCCCAGGTAAAGGCCGGGCCGATGTTGCAGCCGGCCATGTCGAGCCCCGGTCGATGATCATCCAGACCGTCTCCCTGGACGACTTTCCGGACATTCTGGAGCGGATGAGAAACGGGATGCCGCAGACCAAGGTTCAGGTCGGCCCGTGAGCCTCTTGATGGTCCAGGCCGCTGCCTTCGGAGCTTTATTGGAATGCACAAAGATCAGATCATCGAACGCGCCCTTGCCGCATCCTGTCTGTCTTCCTTGATGGCCGGGTCAGCCGTGAACCGCGTAGGGGCCCGGGCGGTCGCGGCATCGAGAATCCCCGCAACAGTCTTGGTGTCTGCGTCGCGGCCACCGAATGCTCGGCCTGCAGCCGCCAGGCCACAAGGCGGCGCAGCAAGTCCACTGAGGGACCTTCAAGGCTGCGGCTCACGAGGTGCTCAGGCTCTTTCCCGTCGGCAAGGATGCATTAATTCTCGCGATGGTAGAGCTTCGTATATATTATAGGGCAGGTCGGATGGCCAAGTCCCCGCTGGCGTTCCCATGGGCGGGGTCAGGGCATGTTTACACCTCGGGAGACGATGGACTGGGGTCGGCGCGTGGTTCGAAGGATCCTTCTGGTCACACCCGCCATCGCGCTGTTGTCTGCGCCTGCGGTCGCCGCCGCGGCGGGGTCGTTGGCTACGGCCAATTTAGGCGGTCTCTGCGCCAGCCTGAGGTTCTGAGTGGCGCCGCGCGAGCTCGCAACGCCCTCGACCGTCAGGGCCAGCCTGCTCGCCGTCATGGTCGCGCTCACCCCGCACGCGACCGCCCACGCCCAGGCGCCCTCGATGGAATATGTCGTCAAGGCGGCCTACCTCTACAAGTTCGCCCCCTTCGTGGCGTGGCCGCCTGCGGTCTTCGCTTCGTCGTCGAGCCCTTTCCAGCTCTGCATCCTCGGCCGCGACCCGTTTGGGGCCGCCCTGGACCAGGCGGTGAGCGGCCAGCGGGTCGACGGGCATCCTGTGGCGGTTCGCCGGCTCGAGCGCGTCGACGCCGCCAGCGGTTGCCACATCCTCTACCTGGGAGTCTCGCGCGCCCAAACCACGGCGGAGGCGGTGCGGGCGGTGCGTGGCGCTCCCATTCTCACGGTGGGCGACGGCGATCGCGACGGCGGCGCGATCATCAAGTTCATCGTGAAGGACCAACGGGTCCGTTTCAACATCGACGTCGCCGCCGCGGCTGCTAACCGCATGACGATCAGTTCAAAGCTCCTGGCCCTGGCGACGTCGGTTCGTGGGGCGGCGTCGTGAAGCCGGCATGGCCGCCATCCTGGGCGCCGCAGCGATTCAGGACCGCATTCACCGTGGCCATGGCCGCGGCTCTGCTGCTCGCCGGCCTTGGCCTGGCCTTCGTCAACGAGGGCCAGGCCAAGGCCCAGAAACTGCGCGAGGTAGCCGTCCAGGCGGAGATCCTGGCCGGCAGCGTGTCCGGCGCCCTGGCCTTCGACGACCAGCAAGCGGCGCAGGAATACGTCGGCGCCTTGCGGGCCAACCGCGATGTGGAGGCGGTGGGCGTCTATGACGCCGCAGGCAAGCTCGCGGCAGGCTATTCGCGTCCGAACAATCCGCTGCCGCAGGTCAACACCGTGCGGCCCCCAGTCTTCGATGGCGCACATCTGACGGTGACCGTGCCGGTCGCCCAGGGCGACGCCCGGCTGGGGTCGGTGTACCTGCGGACCCTGACCGAGCCCCTTCCCCGGCGTCTCGCGCGCTACGCGGGCGTCGGCCTGTTGATCCTCATGGCCTCATTGGTGGTGGCGGTGTTCGGCGTCTCGAACGCCTCGCTGTCCGAGGCGCACCGCAAGCTTCAGGCGGAAATGGCCGAGCGGGCGCTGACCGAAGAGGCGCTGCGAAAGAGCCAGCAGGCTGAGGCCGAAGCCCAGGTCGCGATCGCCACCGAGCGGGGTCGCGCGGCGCTGCGCCAGTCCGAGCAGCAACTGGAACTGGCTATTCGCGCCGGCCGGCTCGGGAACTGGGTCCTCGACCTCAAGACCAAACGTCTCGCTGCGTCTGAGTTCTTCCGCGCGACCTTCGGCGTGGGGCCGGAGGAGGCTTTCGACCGCTACCAAGAGCTTGCCGCGCGGGTTCACCCGGACGACCGCGCCCGCCAGCAGAAAGAGATGGACAAGGCCATCGCGCAGCGGACCGACCTGGAGAGCGAGTATCGCACCGTGACCCCGGACGGCGAGACGCGATGGATCCTGGTCCGTGGGCGGGCGGACTATGATGACGAGGGCGCGCCAACCCGAATCACCGGGGTTTCACTCGACATCACCGCGCGAAAGAGCGCCGATGAGCGCCAGCGCCTGTTGCTCGACGAGTTGAACCACCGGGTGAAGAACACGCTCGCCACCGTCCAATCCATCGCGATCCAGACACGACGGACGGCCGACAGCGCTTCGTTCGAGGCGGCCTTCCTGTCGCGCATCGCCGCGCTCGGGCAAGCCCACGACCTGCTGACGGAGGTTTCCTGGGACGGCGCCGCGCTTAAGGACGTCATCGCCCGCACGCTCGCGCCCTATTTGGCTGACGGAGATGCGGAGCGCGTCGCACTTTCCGGGCCGAACGTGCGCCTCGGCCCCAATGCGGCGGTCAGCCTGACCATGGCTTTCCACGAACTGGCGACCAATGCGGGCAAGTATGGGTCGCTTTCGGTCGTCGCCGGTCGCGTGAACGTCGCCTGGGAGGTCGATAGCCTGATTGATCCAACAGTGGTCGAAATCGACTGGCGCGAGACAGGCGGCCCCCCGGTCTCGCAGCCGAGCCGGCGCGGCTTCGGCTCGCGCCTGGTGGAGACCGGGCTGGCGCGCGAGTTCGACGGCCAGGTCGAACTGACGTTCGCCCCCGAAGGCCTACGGTGCCACATGCACCTGCCGCTCTCCCGCAAGATGCAGCTCGCGGCCTGACGCCATGGCCGTCGCACTGACCGAATTGCGCCTGCTGATCGTCGAAGACGAGATGATGGTCGCCATGATGCTCGAGGACATGCTGGCCGATCTCGGTTGCGTCGTGGTGGACGTGGCCGCCACCCTGCCCCGAGGCTTGGCGCTGGCCTCGAACGCCAGCGTGGCGTTCAACGGCGCGATCCTCGACGTCAACCTGGGCGGCGACAAGGTCTACCCCGTCGCCGAGGCGCTTGCCGCCCGGAGCATCCCATTCTTCTTCGCGACCGGCTATGGACTCGCCGGGATCGCGGAGAGCTTTTCCCGTGTCCCGGCTCTCTCCAAACCCTATAATGTGGGGGATCTCGAGCGAATGCTGACGGTGGTGTTCTCCCGCAGCGCTGAGGCGGGCGGATAGGGGGCGGACTGCCGCCGGACATCGACGGACCCGTCGGCGGCGTCACTGAGGCAAAATCACCCCGGCGGGGGATGCTCAGAAGCGCAATAGCATGTCGACATTGACGCTTCTTGGGACATAGGCGCCTTCCGGGAATTCCTGGCGTCGATCATGGAGCAGATTGCGCCCGGACAATGAGAGTTGCGCGCGATCGGAAATGTTCCAGGCGACCCTGCCGTCGAGCTGGACATAGGATGGGATGTGAGGGTCGGGCAGAGCGCCCACATAGCGAACGGCCGCATCGAGCGTGACGGCCCGCCCGAGGTCCATCGACGATTTCAACGAAGCCTGATGCTTGGGATCATCCCCCGCCTGCATGACGCCCAGCGCACGGTTAGCGCCCGGTTCGAATTCCAGGTGCTTGTCCAGGGTGCTGTACCCGCCGGCGATCCGCCACCATGAGGTGGCGCGGTATTCGCCCCAAGCCTCCAGACCGTAGGTATGCCCCTGCATACGATTGGCCCAGTGGAGGGGAAACACGGTGACCGGGGTGGGCTCGACGCTGCGCAGGTCGTCGTAGACGTTGTAGTAGGCGGAGACCGAGAACGAGGCCTTGGCGGAAGGCTGGATCCGCGCGCCGACCTCGTAGGCGGTGAGCTTTTCGGACTGATAGTCAGCGCCGCCCGTCAGGAACCTGATTGCGCCGATCTTTTCGACGACGTCCCGATCGAACGGCGTGGGCGCCCGGACCGCCCGCGAGGCCGCCGCCCACACCATCGCAGCATCGTTCGGCGCCCACGAAATGCGCGCGCTCGGCAGGACTTCGGCTCCCAGATAGGGCCCGTCCTCAACCTTGAGCCCCAGGATCAGCCGGGTCGTCGAGGTGACGGAAATGCTGTCCTGGGCAAACAGATTGTACAGATTGAGGTCACGGCTCGCGGGCGAGAAGAAGAACGCCGGAGCGCCCCTGGTCTTGTAGCTATTGCGGCGAACGCCGCCGCCCCAAACAATTTCCTGCCGGGCGCCGAGGTTGAGGCTCTGCTGGAGGTCGATGTCGTAGGTTTCGAACGTGAACCCCTCGCCGCTGCCCTTCGAGGCGCGTTGCGTGCGGTCGTAATAGGCCTGGACCTGAAGCGTCGCCCCGCCCTGGCTGGAGCGGGTCCAGCGCGCGAGCAGGTTCTGTCCCTCGATATTCTCGCCGGCCTTCCCCAGCTGGCTTTCCGATCCGTCATAGGCGTCGCCCTGAAGGGTCACCACCTCCCCGGACAACGGCTCCCAGTCTAGCCGGAACCCGCCTTGCATCCTGGACCAGTCGTCTCCGGCAGAGGCCCCCGCGGAGGTCTCGGTATCGCCTTCCTTCAGGCCCCGGGCGTAGACCCGGTAGGTCAGGTCATCATTGATCCTGCCCCCATAACGCAGGCCCAGCGTGCGGTCGCGACTTCCCACGCCCGCCTGCAGCACGCCGCCCTGGGTGTCGCTCGACTTGCGCGTCGTGATGTTGATCACGCCGTTGACGGCGTTGGCCCCCCATAGGGTGGCGCCCGGACCGCTGATCACCTCGATACGCTCGATGTCGGCCGGCAGGACGTCCTGCATGTCCCAATACACACCGGAATACAGGGGTGTGTAGACGCTCCGGCCGTCGATCAGCACCAACAGCTTGTTGGAGAAATTCTGCGCCGCCGGATTGCCGCTGAAGCCGCGGGCCGTGATCATGTAGCCGCTGGCTCTGGTCTGGGCGACCTGGAGATTGGGCGCCAGCCGCAACATCTCCGGGATGGTCCGTGCTCCCGCGCGGGCGATGTCGTCGCGGGTGATGACGTAGATCGCCGACGGCGCGGCCCGCACAGGTTCAGCGCGTTTCGAGACCGACGTCACCTGGATTTCGCCGAGTTGCTCGATCGAGAGGTCCGCGAGATCAGCGGGTGTTTGCGCATGGGCGTTGGTGAAGGTCAAAGCGAGGCTGCCAGCGCTCGCAGCCCAAGCTGTGGCCAGCCTCACGTGAGCAGTGGTCCGCACCCCGAATCTCCCCGCAACCCTTGCCTTAGCCGAGTACGCTGGCGATGCCCGCCGCGCCAGAAGTTCGATCGAAAATCGCTCTCTAAGGTTGTAGACTCGTCCACAGTTCAGCTTGTCCAACTATTGCTTCCGCTAGGTTAACTGATCGATCACAGGGTCGGGCGGCCGCCGCCCACATCCGAGGCGCCTCGTCCCGGAGCCATCGAAGGGTCGGGCGGCGGATAGCCGCCACGAGAGCCCCTCGGAGGACAAGCGCCCCCGCATGGAGACGGGTGAGGCCACGACTGACAGCACCCTCATAAGCTAATCTATAGTATTAACTTGCCGATGTGAGATTATATCGGATGGCGATGCCTGCTGATGGATGGATGCTATGGAACTGCGCCAGCTCAAATACCTCAGAACCGTAGCGTAGTCGGAGAATTTTAGGTGTGCATCCGAGAGACTTAATGTTTCACAACCCGAAATATCTCGTCAGATACAAAACTTGTAAAAGAACTTGATATGAAAGTATTCGACAGAATTCCTATTGGGGTCAAAATGACTCCTGTTGGAGAGATATATGTATCATCGATAAGTCGAATACTGTACGATCTTGTCAATGCGAAGACTTTGGCGAAAGATGTTCAGGCCGGACAGCCGGCCTTCCGGCATCTCGCGATTGGCATGTGCCTTTTCGCCTTTACCTTTTCGATGTATGCCCTGGGCGGCTCAGCCGGAAGTGTCGTCACCGGCGCGATAAGCGACGGCCTTGCTTTGACACACGGCGATCAATCGCTTGCCTACGCCCTAGCGATCGTCAGCGTCGGCTTGCCCTGGGCCAGCGCGCACTTCTGGTGGTCCGCCAGGAAGGTCGCTTCGGCCGCATAACGTCCCACGTCTCCAGAGGTGGTCATGGGCTGAGCTGCTCGCGGCCCCCGGAGCTAGGCGGGACACCTCGCTAATGTGCTGGATCTGAGGTCGCCAAGTTACACCAGCGCGATGGGAGCAGATGACTGCGCCAGGATTATATTCCAACGCGCCGGCAGAATTTTCAAAACAAGAGAGAAGGAAAGATCTGAGATGGCAAATGCCCACCTGTCAGATTCGTACGATTATTCTAAGTATATTGGACTTTCCCTTGCTAAATCTGAAGGGATCATGACAATCACACTGTCAAACCGTGGGCGCAAAAACGCTCTTACAAATGTACAGCGCGACGAGTTGACCGAAATTTGGGACGACGTCTGGCAGGATCCGGAAGTCAGCGTCATCATTCTTACCGGCGACGGTGAGGATTTTTGTTCCGGCGCCGATGTCTCCAATCTAGTGAATACATCCGCCGCCAGGGCGTCCGCCGCTAAGGACCCCAACAGCCCTCGACTTCCGCTGCACAGGAGCTCGCGCGCGGCCAAGCGGCACGTCTACGGTATCTTGGATTGCGAAAAGCCGATCATCGCGAAGGTCAGGGGCGTGGCCTACGGCGTGGGCGTCAACATGGCGTTGGCTTGCGATATGGTCTTCGCCGCCGAAGGCGCGCGCTTTTGCGACTCTCATGTGAAACAGGGGATGGTCGCAGGCGACGGCGGCGTACTTCTATGGCCGCTCCTGATCGGGATGCGCCGCGCGAAGGAATATCTCATGACCGGCGAACCCGTCGTCGCTGAACACGCAGCGGAAATCGGCCTCATCAACGCCTGCCTGCCGGATGAGGCGCTGGACGCCCATGTCCAGATGATGGCCGAGAAGCTTCGCGACCTTCCACCCCATGCGGTAAACTACACCAAGGCGGCGCTCAATGTCGCGATGAAGCAAATGACCGGCGCCGCTTTCGAGATGTCGCTGGGTTATGAGATCTATTCGATGGGAATGAATGATTTCAAGGAGGCGACGACGGCCTTCGTTCAGAAACGCAAAGGCAAGTTCAAAGGAAATTGACCCGCCTTCCGCGGCTATCGCTGAGGGCGCACAAGCCAGGCTGAACCCCCGGACTGGTGCTTGGCATGTTGGTCTTTCAAGTTGGAGAAACGACTTGCGACGCACGCGCCGCCTTGACTAATGGACTGCGAGTTGTTGGCGAGGGAACGGTGTCGAACGGATTACTCCTTGAGAATGAAGTAGGCGTTCTGACAGTCACGCTCGACCGTCCAAAAGTGTTGAACGCGATCGATGGCCCGCTGCAGGACGCGCTCATGGAGGTGATTTCCAAGGCTGCACGGGAGTCCACCGTACGTTGCCTAGTACTGACGGGGGCCGGCCGCGGCTTCTCCGCAGGCGGCGACACGACTGCGATTGCGAAACGTGACGCAAACGCGGCTCGGGACGAGGACTGGAGCCTCGAAAAGCGCAAGCTGCGGGCGGTCGCAAAACCGTGAACCTTGAGCTCAGATCATATCGGACCCGCTCAACACCTTCTTGACGGGAATGCGGGGCGTCGCGGCGATACCGGCATTCGGCATGCTTCCGCTGGCGATCAGGCCCCCTTCAGTTCGGTTAAAGAAACCGCACCCCAATTCGGCGACGATCGCGTTCATCGGACGGACCTCGTCCCGATGGTCTGACGTGGAGACTTCTCGCCGTCCGACTGCGCCCACCGCCAACCTTGCGTGCGAAGACGAGGTCCATGTGGCGTGCGACCTCCGGCAGGTCTGGCCGGCGCTGTCAGGCGTTTGGAGCCGGCCGTTCCGGGGCCATCCAGCCGCCGCCCAGGGCGCGGATCAGGTCGACGCTCGCCTGAAGGCGCCGGGCCTGCAACCCGACGACGGCGCGCTCGGCGTCGAGCGCGCTGGTCTGCGCCTGGACGGCGTCGAGATAGGTGGCGGCGCCCTGCTTGTAGCGGGTGAGGGCCAGGTCCTCGGTGCGGCGGGCGGCGTCCAGGGCGGCCTGCTGCTGCTCCGCCTCCTGGGCGAGATGGTTCAGGAGGGCAAGGTTGTCCTCCACCTCCTGAAAGGCGGCGAGCACCGTCGTGCGGTAGGCGCCGGCGGCCTCCTCGAAGCCCGCCTTGGCCGCCCGGACCCCGGCGGCGCGCTGCCCGCCGTCGAAGATGGCCAGGGCGGCGTCGGCGCCGAGGCTCCAGAAACTGTTCGGCGTGGTCAGCAGGCTCTGGTGAAGGTGCGTGGTCTCGAAGCCTCCGGTGGCGCTCAGGGCGACATTGGGGAAGAAGGCGACGCGGGCGACGCCGATCCGGCGATTGGCGGCGAAGGCGCGCCGCTCGGCGGCGGCCACGTCCGGGCGTCGCTGGAGCAGGATCGACGGTGCGCTCACGGGGGTCGCGGGCAGCGGTGGCAACTGGTCCGCCGCGGCGATCGAGAAGCTGGACGCGGGCTCGCCGACCAGGCTGGCGGCAGCGTGTTCCAGCAACGCGCGCTGGGCGGCGACCTCGGACCGGGCGGCGCGGGCGGTGTTCAGCTGAGTCTCGGCCTGCCCGACGTCGACGCCGGAGACCACGCCGCCCCGGTGGCGCGCCTGGGTCAGGTCGAGGGCCTTTGCATAGTTCACCACGGCGGCGTCCAGCACGCGGGCCTGGGCGTCGAGGCTGCGCAGCGACAGGTAGGTGTCGGCGAGTTCGGCCTGCAGGCTGAGGCGTGTGGCGGCGAGGTCGGCGGCGGACGCCTGCGCCTCGGCCGCGCCCGCGGCGACCGTGTTGCGCACCCGGCCCCAGAGGTCGGGTTCGTAGGAGACAGCCGCGCCCAGCGTGAAGTCGTCGCCCTGGACCGAGCGCCCGTTCCCGTTAGGCCGGCTGATGGACTGGCGCGACCGGTCGGCGCTGCCGTCCAGGCTGACCGTTGGGAAAAAGCCGGCGCGGGCCTGAGCCAGGAAGGCCCGCGCCTGATCATAGCGCGCCACCGCCTGGGCCAGGTCAGGGTTGGCGGCTGCGAGCCGGCACTCGAGTTGGTCGAGCTGCGGGTCGTTGAACGCCGTCCACCACGCGCCGTGTGCGGCCTCGTCGGCCGGCGCGGCGGGTGTCCAGGGCCCGACTTCCTTGTAGGCGGGCGGCAAGGCGGCGGCGACCTGCGGAACCTTGTAGGGCGGCGCCGCGCAGGCCGTGAGCACGGCCGCAGATGCGACGGCCGGCCAGGCGGCGAACCTAGCCATGACGCGCCGCCTCGCCTTGATGGGTGCGAGCCTCGGCGGAGGCGCCCGCGACGCGCACCAGGTCGCTGGCCTGCAGGGTGTCGACGGGGTTGTCGATCACCCGGTCGGCCAGGGTGACGCCGCCGGCCACCTCGACCGCCGAACCCAGGTCGCGGGTCACGGTGAGCGGCTTGATCAACACCCGGCTGTTCGGGCCGACGACCGCGACGGCCATACCGTCGTGACGGTTGATGATGGCGCTGGCGGGCACCCGCAGCGAGCCCGGCGCGGCCGGTAGATCGAACTTCACCTGGGCGTATTCGCCGGGCCTCAGGCTGTGGTCCGCGTTGCCGATCCAGAGCTGGGTGAGCTGGGCGCCCGTCCCGGCCCCGATCGCGTCCGCAGTGGTCTGCAGCGTCGCGGTGAAGGTACGGCCCGAGTACTCCGGGACGGTCAGCGTCGCGGTCATCCCCGGGCGCACCCGGGCGATATAGCTTTGCGGCACGCGGACGTAGACCCGCAGCCGACTCTCATCCGAGACAGTGAACAGCGGCGTCGAGGTCGGTGAACCGTCGGCGATCAGTTGGCCGACATCGGTATTGCGGGCGGTGACCATGCCGGCGAACGGCGCGGTAATCCGCTTGAACGAGGACAGGGCCTCCAGCCGCTTCACATTGGCCAGGGCGGAATTGACCAGGGCGGTCTTGGCGGCCAGGTCGCCGTTCTTCTCGTCCGCCTCCTGATGCGAGACGGCGTCGTCCGCCAGCAGGCCCTGCCAACGCTTGGCGGTGGTGACGGCGAGCTGCTGGTTGGCCGTGGCCGTGGCGAGGTCGGCCCGGGCCTGCGAGAGCTGCTGGTCCAGGTCCGGGGTCTCGACCTCGGCCAGGAGCTGGCCCGCCTTCACGGGCGCGCCGATGTCCACGTACCAGCGCTTGAGGTAGCCGCTGACGCGGGCGTGGATCGGGGCGGCCGTGAACGCCTGGACTTCGCCCGGCAGCAGCAGGCCGCCGCCATCGTCGACGCCGCGCAGCGAGGCCAGCGCGACGGTGGGGATCGCCTGGGCCTCGTTCCAGGTCTTCAACTCCTGGTGGGCGAGCACGCGGCTGAACGCGCCCATCCCGACGATCAGGATGGCGGCGGCCGCGGCCACGGTGGCGGTGAGTTTCAGGCGACGGTTCATGGGTGGGTCCGATTTCGCGCGTGGCTCAGGCAAGGGTTCCTCCTGCATCGGACAGCGGGGCGTTGGCGGCGAGCAGCGTCTGCGTGGCCGCCCTGGCCGCCTTCCGGCCGTGGGCGATGGCGAAGATGACAGGGACGAAGAGCAGGGTGGCGAAGGTGGCCCAGACCAGGCCGCCGATCACCGCGCGGCCCAGCGGCGCGTTCTGCTCGCCGCCCTCGCCCAGTCCCAGCGCCATGGGGGCCATCCCGATGATCATGGCCAGGGCGGTCATCAGCACCGGGCGAAAGCGGGTGAAGCCGGCCTCCAGCGCGGCGACCACGGGGTCCCCGGTGATCTCCAACCGTTCGCGGGCGAAACTGACCACCAGGATGGAGTTGGCGGTGGCGACGCCCATGCACATGATCGCCCCGGTCAGCGCTGGCACCGACAGCGTGGTCCCGGTCGCGAACAGGGTCCAGACGATGCCGGCCAGGGCCGCGGGCAGCGCGGTAACGATCACGAACGGATCGGTCCACGACTGGAAGTTCACGACGATCAGCAGGTAGATCAGCGCCACCGCCGCCACGAGCCCGAACATCAGGCCGGAGAAGGCGGTGTTCATGGTCACCACCTGCCCGCGCAGGGTGACGGTCGAGCCCTTCGGCGCCTCCTTGGCGTGGGCTTTCATCACCTTGCCGATGTCGCGGGCCACGCCGCCCAGGTCGCGGCCCTGGGTGGTGGCGTAGATGTCGATCACGGGCTGGATATCGTAGTGACTGACTACGGCGGCCGCGCTGGCGCGGGTGACATTGCCCAGCCCTCCCAGCGGCTGGACGGCGCCGGCGCCCGAGCCGGTCACCGGCACGTTGGCCAGGTCGGCGATCGTGGAGAGCTCCTGCTGGGGGGTCTGGGCCACGATCGGGTAGGACACCCCGGTCTTCGGATCCAGGAAGTAGGTCGGCGCCGACTGCGAGGTGCCGGCGAGCATGGCGCCGACGCTGGTGCTCACGTCCTGCTCGGTCAAGCCCAGCTGCGTCATCCGGGTGCGGTCGACGTCCACCTTGAGCTGCGGACTGACCAGCGACTGCTGGATGCGAGCGTCGGCGACGCCGGGAATGCCGCGGATATCGCGCAGCATCCTGGCGGCGTAGGCTTGGTTTTCGGCCGCGTTCTTGCCGGACACCTGCAGGTCGATCGGCGCCGGGGAGCCGAAGTTCAGGATCTGGCTGATGATGTCGGCCGGCAGGAACGAGAAGGTGGTTCCGGGGAACTGCTTGGGCAGCTGTTCTCGCAGGATCTTCACGTACTCGGCGGTCGGCCGGTGATGCGGCTTGAGCGTCACGTAGACGTCGCCGTCCTGGTAACCGATGACGCCGGAGTTGTTGTAGACGGTGTTAACGGCGCTGGTGGGCAGGCCCAGGTTGTCGACGATGGACACGAGCTCGTCGCGTGGGATCACCTGCCGGATGTGCTGCTCGATGCGGCCGAACTCGGCGGAAGCGTCCTCCAGCCGGGTGCCCACCGGCGGCCGGGCGTGCAGGGAGATCTGACCGGAATCGACCGACGGGAAGAAGTTCTCGCCGAGGAACGGGGCCAGGCCGAACGACAACACCACCACGACCAGGAAGCCGGTCACGAACACCCGGCGATGTTCGAGCGCCTGGCCCAGCAGTCCGCGGTAGCCTTCGCGGATGCGGCTGAAACGCGCCTCGAAGCGGCGCTGGAAGCGAGCCACGGGATTGCGCGGCGCGGGTCGGTCCTGGTTCCCGTCCGCGGGGTGGTGCGGGCGCAGCAGATAGGCCGCCATGGTCGGGACCAGGGTCCGGGACAGGACGAACGAGGCGATCATCGCGAAGACCACCGCCTTGGCCATCGGCACGAACAGGAAGCCCGCCACGCCCTGCAGCATGAACATCGGCACGAACACGATGCAGATGCACAGCAGCGAGACGAACGCCGGCGTGACGATCTGCTGCGCCCCATCCAGGATCGCGGTGCGGACGTCCTTGCCCTGCTCCAGGTGCCAGTTGATGTTCTCGATGGTCACCGTCGCATCGTCGACGAGGATGCCCACGGCCAGGGCCAGCCCGCCCAGGGTCATGATGTTCAGGGTCTCCCCCATCGCCGACAGCGCGGTGATGGCGCAGAGGATGGCCAGGGGGATGGAGGTGGCGATGATCACCGTCGAGCGCCAGCTGCCCAGGAACAGAAGGATCATCAGGCTGGTCAGGGCCGCGGCGATGACGCCTTCCTTGATCACGCCAGAGACAGCGGCCTTCACGAACAGCGACTGATCGTTGAGGGCGACGATCTTGAAGTCGGCAGGAAGCGACGCCTTCAGCTTCGGCAGCCGGTCCTTTACGCCCTGGACGATGCTGAGCGTCGAGACCTGCCCGACCTTCAGGATCGTGGTGAGCACGGCGCGCGCGCCGTCCACGTGCACCAGGCTCTGCTGAGGCGGCGAGCCGTCGCGCACATGGCCGACGTCACGGACGAAAATGGTGGTCCCGTTCGCGGTGCGGACCGGGACGTTGTTCAGTTCCTCGATCGTCGGCACGGCGTTGTTCAGCTTCACGTCGTACTGCAGGCTGCCGATCTTCATCGTCCCGACCGGGGTGATCTGGTTCTGGGCGGCGATGGCCCTGGCCACGTCCTGGGCCGAGACGCCCTTGGACTGCAGCGCGGCGGGATCCAGGTCGATCTGCACCTGGCGCACGCGACCGCCGTACGAGAACGGGATGGCCGCGCCGGGCACGGTGCTGAGCGCCGGGCGGATGAAGTTCTGCGTGGTGTCCAGCACCTGCTGTTCGGACTGCACCGCCGACGACGAGGCGAGTTGCAGGATCGGAACGGTGGAGGCGTTGTAGTTGAGGATCAGGGGCGGGGTGACACCCGGCGGCAACTGCTTCAGCACGCTCTGAGAAACCGAGGTCACCTGCGCGGTGGCCGTGCGGATATCGACGTTCGGGTGGAAGTAGATTCGTACGATCCCGATGCCGGAGATCGACGTCGATTCCACGTGGTCGATGTCGCTGACCAGGGTCGGCAGGACCCGCTCGTAGGGCGCGACGATCCGGTTCGCCATCTCATCCGGCGACAGGCCGGTGAACTGCCAGGCCACGCCGATCACCGGCACCTTGATGTTGGGGAAGATGTCGACGGGCGTGCGCATCGCCGCCAGCGGGCCGACGATCAGGATCAGCAACGCCATCACCACGAAGGTGTAGGGCCGCGACAGGGCGATGCGGACGATGGCCTGCATGCACGGGACTCCGGAGCGATCCGCGCCCGGCGACGGGCTCGGCGACTGCAGCCGGCCTTGTGCGCTGCAGCGCCTAACGCTGCGGCGCAGTGCAGATGAAACTAAATTTAGTCGGCGCCCGGGACGGCAGGCGCCGCGTCCACCCGCAGGGCGTACCCGTGGCCGGGCAGGCTGTGGATCGGGTCGACACCCAGGCCGCGGATCAGCTTGGCGCGAAGCCGCGAAACCAGCCCCCGGATCCGTTCCGGCCGGGGTTCGGCGGCCGGGCCCGCCAGGTGGGCGTCCAGCCGCGCGGCCTCCACCACCCGGCCCTCGCGGCGCAGGAGGTAGGCGGCGAGCTTGAACTCCAGTGGCGAGAGCGAGGCCTGGCGTTCGCCCAGCGCGAGGCTCCGCGCGCCGCCGTCCAGGCGCAGGCCCGCGCGGGCGGCGGCCGAGGGCCGATGACGGTCGGAGGCGCGCGCCAAGGCCATCAACCGCGTCTGGACCTCGATCAGATGCAGCGGCCGGGTCAGGCAATCGTCGGCGCCGGCGCGCAGGATCGCCGCCCGTTCGTCAGGGCGCGCCGCGTCGACCACCACGACGACCGGCGTCGATCCGGCCAGCAGGTCCGCGGCCTCGGCCGGACGGGCCACGTCGGCCAGGATCAGGTCGTATCCGTCCGTCGTCGCCAGCGCGGCGGTGTCGGGACCCCACTCGGCCGTCTCCGCCACATGGCCTATCTCGCGCATGGCCCGAAGGAGCCACCGGTCGACGGCGTGGCGGGAGACATAGAGGAGCTGCATCGCGCTCAGTACTTAGGAGCGATCGGCCAGCAATCCATGGCGATGCGCAGTCCGGGTTCGGCATCCCCGAGCGTCAACCCGAATTCGTGCAACCGCGCCACCGCGGCGACAATGCTGAGGCCAAGGCCCGAGCCCGGCGTCCCCGGGGCGCGGCGGCTGCGGTAGAACCGCTGCAGCACCGCCTCCCGCTCGTCGGCAGCGATCCCGGGTCCGCTGTCGGCCACTTCGAGGCGCGGGCCCTGAGCCGTATCGGAGAGGGTCAGCGTGATCTGGCCGCCCTCCGGCGTGAACTTCAGCGCATTGGCGATCAGGTTGGAGAGCGCCTCGAACAGCAGTTCGCGATCAGCCTTGATAGGCGGCGCCGGACCGATGCGCAGCGTCAGCGCCTGGCCCGCGTCCTCGGCCACGGGCTGGTACAGCTCGGCCAGGTCCCGCAGCAAGGGCTCCAGCTCCACCTCCGCGAAGCCCGCGCGACGTTCGCGCCGGTCGATCTCGGCGATGCGCTGCAGCGCGCGGAAGCGGGCCAACAGGCTGTCGGTCTCGCCCAGCGCCTGTTCCAGCATCGGGCGGCGCGGGTCGACCTCGCCGATGGACTGCTCGGCGCGGTAGAGCAGCGCGCGCAGGCGTGTCAGCGGCGTGCGCAGGTCATGGGCGACGTTGTTGCCGACGCTCTGCACCTCGCCCAGCAGACGCACCACCTCGGCCATCATGGTGTTGGCGATCCCGGCCAGCCGGTCGATCTCGTCGCCGCGGGAAGAAACCGGCAGGCGGGCCGTGAGATCTCCATCGATGATCCGCTGGCTGGCGTCCTGAACGCCCTGGATCCGGCGCAAGGGGCCCAGGCTCATCGCCGCGCCCAGGCTCAGGCCCACCACCAGGATCAGCCCGCCGCTCACCAGCAGCGACTGGAGGATGATGTTCCGCAGACCCGACAGCACCTTGGCGTCGAACCCCACCACCAGGATCTCACCCCAGGGCAGGCGCTTGGCCAGGCCGCGCGCGCCGGGTTGGAAATGCGGCCCGCGCAGCACGCCCGGCGGCCCGTCGATCCGCAGGTAGGCCGGCAGGACCCGTACGTTGCCCGTGATCCAGATCCCGTCTTCGGAGAAGAGGCCGTAGTAGTTCACCTGCCGCATGTCGGCGGACTCGGCCTGGTCGATCCGCGCCGGCAGGGTGGCGGCCGGCCCGCGGCTGAGCGCCCGCGCCTGGCCGATGATGATCTGGTCCATCTGGGCGGTGAGCAAGCCGGCGGCGTCCGCATACACCAGCCCGAGGAGCGCCATCACCCCCGCGATGAACACCGCGGCGTACAGGGCGGTCAGCCGGAAGGCGGTGGTGCGCCAGAGGCGGCGCAGGCTGAGGTCAACGCGCGGGATAGAGGGCATAGCCCGACCCTCGGACGGTATGGATCAGCGGCGGGACCCCGGGCGGGTCCAACTTCCTGCGCAGCCGGCCCATATGGACGTCGATCAGGTTGGTGCCGGGGTCGAAGCGATAACCCCAGATCGCCTCGAAGATCATGCTGCGGGTGAGCACCTGGCCTGAGTTGCGCAACAGCAGCTCCAGGAGCCTGAACTCGGTGGGCAGCAGCTTCAGCTCGCGCCCGCCGCGGCGCACGTCCCGGGTCAGCAGATCCATTTCCAGGTCACCGGCCGTCAGCGCGGTCTCGCGCGCCTCGGCTCGTCGCTGACGGCGCAGCAACACCTCCAGGCGGGCGCTCAGCTCCTCCGAGGCGAACGGCTTGGTCAGGTAATCATCGCCGCCTGCCCGCAGGCCCTTCACCCGCTCGTCAACGTCGCCGAGCGCGCTGACCATCAGGATCGGCGTGTCGATTCCGGCCTGGCGCACGACCGAGACGATGGCCAGGCCATCCACATTGGGCAGCATGCGATCGAGGGTGATCGCCGCATAGGGCTCACTCACCGCCTTGACCAGGCCCTCGCGCCCGTCGGCCACCCACTCCACATCGAAGCCCGCCGCCGTGAGCTCCGAGACGATCTCCCGCGCCGTCGTCTCGTCGTCCTCGATGCAAAGGATGCGCGCCATGTCCGACCTATAGACTCTGCGCCCCCTGGATATCCCTTGTGTATCCCAACCTCCCTGGCGCCAAGGACCTCGTGGGAGTACCAGGCGGCCGCGCCCGCTTCCCCCGGGCTCCGCTGTCCTGCAAAAGCAGGCACCGCCTTCAACGCCGCAGGAACAGGCGCCGGATATTAGCCGCCAAGCGGTCCGCCAGTCGCGCCTCAGGCTGCTGCTTGTGTTGATTCAGATCGAGCACCGTCCGCTGGCATCAGCCGCTGGCTGGCCAGGCTCTCACAGCGGCCGACGCGTTGCCCGACGCCAGCGGCGCTCAGATCTGGGCGGCCTGGGTGTTGGCCGTGGCCGACAGCGACCGAGCCCATCGGGAGGGAGGCCGCCCAGATGAGAACTCACGATCGATCCCGACCTCAACACATGCCCGCGGGCGCAAGCCCTTTGGAACGCCGGGTAGCCCTTGGAGCCTAGTGCCCGCTCGACTGGCCGCACCCCACGCAGTCAGCAAAATGCTCCAGACCGGATATCTTTATGGGTCGGACCTCTACAAGAATGGCGAAATGGGGATCTATGGACAGTTCGGCGACCGCCTCTCTATCCCGGCGCCTCAGGCAGAATAGCCGTCGCCCGATGTTGAGAGTCGGCCTGGAGCCCTGTAGCTATCCGACTGCTTGCACCGCCACGCGCTGGCGGCTTCGCTCGCCTGTTCTTCCCTGTGGCTGCCATGCTCCTCGCGGCGTCTCGCCTGCTCTGGACGACCTGGCCCCGGTATAAGGAATACCCACAATGGCTGGCAGCTTTGAACGCCTCGCCGAACGCGTGCGCAACTGGGGGCGATGGGGGGACGACGACCAACGCGGAACCTTGAATCACATTGGACCGGAAACTCTGCGCAACGCTGCGGCCACGGTGATCCAGGGCAAGTTGTTCAGTCTGGGCCTCAGATTCGACCGCGACGGGCCTCAGCTCAACGGGCGCCGGTTCAACCCGCTCCTCTACCCCACAGACCTCGGGTCGCCGCTCAACCCCGCTAAGCCCAATTATTCCTATTCCGATGACGTCATCCACATGCCGCTGCAATCGGCGACCCAGTGGGACGCGCTGAGCCACGTCCACTACGACGGCGTGCTGTACAACGGGTTCAAGGCCTGCGACGCGCTCACCCTGAAGGGCGCGCTCCGATGTGGTGTCGAGCACCTCGCGTCTCCTGGGATCATGTCTCGGGGGCTGCTCCTGGACGTGGCCAGGCTGAAGAATGTCGACGTCTTGCCGCCCGGCTATGCCGTAACCGTCGCCGACCTGCGGTCCGCCGCCGATCGCCAGGGCGTGACACTGGGCGCGGGGGATGTGGTGCTGGTCCGCACGGGACACATCCGGCGGTTTACAGTGGACCGAGACCGCGCCGCCTTCATGGGCGCGCAGCCTGGTGTCGCAGCGGAATGCGCCGAATGGCTATGGGAGAACAAGGCGGCCGCCGTGGCCGCGGACAACGTGGCAGTGGAAGTCCTGGCGGCGGACAGGGCGACCCATGAGATCCCTCTTCCGTTCCACATGCTGGCTTTGCGCGACATGGGCTGCCCATTGGGCGAAATGTTCGACCTTGAAGCCCTGGCGGCCGACTGCGCGGCTGATGGACGCTACGCCTTTCTCCTGTCGGCGCCGCCCTTGGCTGTGACGGGCGCGTTTGGCTCTCCCGTGAACCCGCTCGCGCTGAAATAGCCCGACCTCTAACTCCTTTTAACGCTGCAGACGCAGCCCCCTCGTCCGGCCTCGAGTCCTGCCTTCATGGCCCTCCAAATAGGTTTGAAAGATGGAGCGCAAAGCGCTCTTCGAGGCGAGTTGCGACGTCCTCCTTGGGCGCGCGCGTCGGATGCAAGGCTCCGCCCAACACGGTGTCCCAGATGAAGATGTCCATGGTGTCGAGTTGAGGCGCCAGGGATGCGATCCGGTGGGCCGCGACCGGGCCGCCGCGAAGATCCCTCAGCATCGTCGTGGCTGATTCAAAGCTCGGATCGCGCGCCACCGCCACATGGCTGTTCTGTGAGGCGATCAGGTCCGAATTCAATCGGCCCGTCGGGAGCACGAGATGCTTTGGTACGAGCCGGCTATTGGACTGGTCCTGCGCCCGGCTGAGCGCCCGCCGGTAAAGTTCCCGCACCGCCGCCAGCACCATGTCGTGCTTGGTGGCGAAGAAGTAGGTGCAGGACGCCAGCGAAATCTCCGCTCTTGCGGCGACATCGCGATGGGTCAGTCGGAAGAGGCCTTTTTCGGCCATCAGCGAGATCGTGGCGTCAAGGATGCGGCGCGCGCCATCGGTCGCCGGCGGGGCGGGACTATGCCGCTGGGTGGGCAGCGGCAGCGACATGTAGGTCGGGGGGCTCCCTCGGCGCGCCAGCCTGTCGCCGACGCGATCGACGAGGCGCGGGAGCCACGAATAGGCCCGCGCCGCTGGCGGTGTGATCAGCAGCGCCCAGGTCAGCCCGTAGGTGAGGTCGATCCAGGTGACGGCCTGGTCGGCGGAGCTTCCCAGCCGCTCGAAACACGGCTGCAAGGACTCGCTTGCTTCACGATCGGACGCCATGAAGGCTGCGAGGCGCCCGCCCACCCGCAACTCCGCCGCCAGTAACGCCAGGTTTCGCTTCGGGCCCATGACGTCGGTGCAGAGGGCCAGCACGAGTCCCTCAGGCGTGATCCCGCCGGGCTCGGCGGCCATAACAGCCGCGATGTGCTCGCCGTACCAGGCCGATACGCGGCCTGCAACAGCGCTAGCGACAGCCACGCGGACGCCGTCCATCGACCCGAAGTGGTAGGTGATCGCTGAAGGACTGACGCCAGCATAGGCCGCAAGTTCCCGGCCAGAGAGGGCTTCCAGTCCTCGATCCATGGCAAACTCAAGCGCGCGCTCGAGCAACTGCGCCGCTGGCGCCACGAGCACGACGTCGGGCGACGAGGAATTTTGACTGTGAGCAACGGTCATCTTGCGCATGCTCCCACACGCCCTGCAGCGGGTCCAGCCGGGCTAGCATGGTTGCGCCCGCGGCGAAATTCGGCTGTACGACGTCGCAGCCATACGGGTTGGGACGCTGACTTCATTGCCGTCATATGGCAGAAATGTCAGAGGAAATGCGCGCCTTGACTCCCAAGAGAGAGACTGTACATATGAACAGTATCGTTCTCTTCGATGGGCACACGACAGATGCTCATTCTGGCCTCAGGGACATTTGAAATCCGGGCGGGACCGGGTTCCGGTGTCGCGCCATGGGGCGCGTGATGTGGGCAAATAAGTATATGTAAGTAAATCCGAGTAATTAAATCTTCGTAAGATGATAATAATACCGACCGGTAAGACGTCGGGAAGTAAATTATATCCTGGGCTGGATTTATCGCAGGTCTTCCTGCGCAGCCGAGGCAGGGGGCGAGCATGAGGATTGGCTTCATCGGAGTCGGGGCGCAAGGCGCTCCCATCGCGCACCGCATTGCGGACGCAGGCTTCGATCTGGTGGTCAGCGATCGAAATCACGACGCCCTGCAGGCTTTTGCGGGCAAGGCCCACCTGGAAACAGATCCGCTTGCGCTCGCCGCCGCAGCCGACGTCGTGTCCGTCTGCGTTCGGACGGACCGCGATCTCTTGGACATTGCGGGGGACAGTCGACTTTTCGCGGCCATGCCAGAAGGCGGCGTCTTCGTGATCCACAGCACGGTGAGCCCCGAGCTTTGCCGAAGCCTTGCCGCGGCGGCCAAGGCTCACGGCATCACCGTGGTGGACGCTCCGGTTTCCGGTGGCGCCCAGCGGGCCGCATCCGGTCATCTGGTCCTCCTGGTGGGGGGCGAGGCTCAGGCTGTCCGTCGGGTGCGGCCGGTGCTCGAGAGCTATGGCGACCCCATCTGCTATTTCGGTCCCTGCGGGCGCGGCATGACGGCCAAACTGCTCAACAACCTTCTTCTCACGGCCAACCTCGAACTCGCCGCGGCAACGCTTGAGATGGGTCGGGAGCTCGGTCTCGATCTGGACCTCCTGCATACGGCCCTCCTGGCTGGCACCTCGCGAAGTCATGCGTTGGAGGCGGCGCCCAACCTCCTTTCTGCCGGCCGGTCCGAGGCGCTGACTCTGCTGGTCAAGGACTGCGGTCACGCCTTTGAACTTGGGGGTCCGATCAATGCCTCGGTCGGCGCTCTCACGCACGCTGCGCAGGCCTTCCAGGCAAGGCTGCAGCAGGCAGCGGCGATGGCCAGACCGTGATGCTCAAGCAGCGCGCCGAGCCTGGGGTTGGCGTCGACGGCGCAGAGGCCAGCGCCTCCACGGGGATTTCGGCCGCAACGAAGCGCCTGCTCCTGGCGGTTTCCGCCTGGTTCCGCCGAGTCCAATCGGCGTCGCGAATTCTAAAGATTTACAGATCGGTGACCCTTCAAGCTGCTGCTCGTGGGGATCAATCGACAGTCTGTGGCGGCATAGCAAGACTATACGTCACAAAAAAAGGGGGAATGCATGCCTAAGGATTCTATTCGTTATCTAACGTTGTTCACCTCCACGGCCTTGGCGTCCTTCGTGGCGGTTGCCCCTGTTGCGGCTTGGGGCGCCGATGCTGGCGCCTCTGTGGTGGCGACGCACGGGCCCAGCTTGGTGGAAGAAGTCGTGGTCTCGGCCCGCCGGCGGGAGGAGCGTCTCCAGGATGTGCCGATGTCGGTCACCAGCCTCTCGGCAGAGACGATAGGCGCCCGCGGCATCGACAACACCCATGACCTGCAGCAGATCACACCCGGTGTGCGCATCTCCTCTTCAGGGTCATTCATCCAGCCGGTGATCCGCGGCATCGGCTCCACCAGCAGCATCCCCGGCGACGAGTCGAACGTCGCCCTCTATGTCGACGGGGTCTACAGCCCCTCCATGGGCTCGAACCTGTTCAAACTGAACAATGTGGAGCGGGTGGAAGTGCTGCGCGGGCCGCAAGGCACCCTGTTCGGACGCAATGCGGCCGGCGGCGCCATCTCGATCACGACGCGCGCGCCCTCCGAGGATTTCCAGGGTCAGGTCCTGGCGGGCTACGGCAGCTTCAAACAGGTCACCGGAGGACTCTATGTCACGGGTGGCTGGGCGCCGGGGATCGCCACCGACCTGGCGATCTACAGCGTCGTCGACAGCGGCTACGTCAAGGATCAGATCGATCCCAGCAAGCGGTATGCGAAGACCCGCGACGTGGACATCAGGAGCCGGACGGACGGCAATTTCGACAGCTGGCGGTTCAGCGTGATCGCCGGCTACACCTACGGCAACACCACCACCCACCAATCCGGACAGCCGATCAACGGCGCCTCCATCGGCCGCCTGCTGCCCGGCGCGCCTCCCCCTCCGACCGAGCCGTGGACCACCACCCGCACGTTCAGTCCGAGCAATGCGATGTATCGCTACTACGGCAGCGTCAAGCTCAGCGCCGACGTGGGCAACCTCACGATCAGTTCACAGACGTCTGGCAGCAACGGCGAATTCATGCCCAAGACCGATACGGACGGCTACGGCGGACGGTTGTCGGGCTTCGAGGCCCTGTCCAACATCAAGGGCGAGACCTACACCCAGGAAGTCCAGATCAGTCCGATCAAGGCGGAGAGACTGAAGTGGGTCGCCGGCCTCTATTATATCAACTACAACACCGGCAATCAGCCCTCCATCGTCCTGCTGACCGGCGTGCAGGCCTATACCAAGGCCTCCACCCACGCGTCGGCGGGCTACGGTGAAGCCACCTATGACCTCACCGACCGAACCTCGATCACGGCCGGCCTGCGCTACAGCTATGAACAGAAGCGCAGCTACGGTTACCGGATCTCGGCTGCCGGCGTGAAAAACCTTCCGGCGGTGAACGTCGGAAAGCATTGGGATTCGTGGACGCCGCGGGTCATCGTGCGGCACATCATTCCGGACACGGTCAATGTCTATGCGTCTTACAGCAAAGGCTTCAAGAGCGGCACGTTCAACCAGGCCACCACCAGTCCTGACGCCGTGGATCCGGAGCATCTCAACGCCTTCGAGGTCGGCCTGAAGACGCTCAACAGCAGCCGATACAGGGCCAGCTTCGCCGCCTACGCGTCCACGTACAAGGGCATACAGGTTTCCGTTCGGTCGGCGCTCACCAATGGCACGGCCAGCGCCGTGATCCTGCAGAACGCCGCCTCGGCGAAGATCTACGGCGGCGAGTTCATCTTCGACGCAAAGCTTGCCGACGACTGGACCATGTCGTTCAACACCGCCTACACTCACGCGCGCTACGACAAATTCCCCAACGCGACGGTGACGGTGCCGCTGGCTGTCCCCACAACTGGCGCCTACAACGCCCAGGTCCAGATGAATGTCTCCGGAAACCCGATGATCCGGACGCCGGAATGGACCGTGGGGACTTCGCTCAGCTACGATCACGACTACGACTTCGGCAACATCTCGGCCACCGGCAACCTCTATTGGGTCGACTCTCAGTTCTATGACCCGCTGAACCGGCTGAAGACCCCGTCGCACACCCTGATCAACGCCCAGCTGTCGTGGAGCCCGCCCGGGGCGCGCTACCGCCTCACCGTGTGGGGGTCGAACCTACTCGACGAGGCCACCGAGATCTCGGTCACGACTGGGACGGCCGCCGATGTCATCATCTATGACCGGCCGAGGTCCGTGGGGGTGAAGGCGCAGCTCAACTTCTGACGGCAAGGTCTGGCTGCAGAGCCACGCCCCGGGAGCGGGGGGACTTCTGGAAGTCCCCCCGCGATCGGCAAGGCGCCGGGACCGTTCGCAGCGGCGCTCCGGCGGAGGCCGCGTGGCTCAAGCCCGCTCGATGACGAGGGAATCCAACAAGGTGACGATCAATCGAGTAGGGCCGGTGGCCGCAGAGCCGGCGGTCCCCGCCTCGATCCTGCCGCTCTCCACAGGCGCGCGCCGCTATGCGCTGGGCCTGCTTTTCCTCATCGCGGTGATGAATGCCGTCGACCGGCAGATCGTCAACATCCTGGCCGAGGACATCCGCCACGAGCTGGGCCTGCGGGACTGGCAGATCGGGATGATGACCGGGCTGGCGTTCTCGATCCTGTATTCGACCATCGGCTTGCCCATCGCGCGGCTGGCCGAACGCAGCGACCGGCCGCGGATCATCGCCGTCGCCGTCGTGGTGTGGAGCGGCTTCACCGCAGTCTGCGGCCTGGCCCAGAGCTTCGTCCAGTTCGCCCTGGCGCGGGTCGGCGTCGGCGTCGGCGAGGCGGGCTGCGCGCCGCCCGGCCACTCGCTGATCAGCGACTATGTGCCCAAGGCCAAGCGCGCCTCGGCCCTGGCCTTCTTCTCCATGGGCGGACCGGTTGGGGGCCTGGTGGGCATGGCCACGGGCGGCATCGTGGCGGACCTGTGGGGATGGCGCGCGGCCTTCCTGGTGGTCGCCGTCCCGGGCGTGATCCTGGGCCTGATCACCGCGCTGACGCTCCCCGAGCCCCGCCGCGCCTCGCAGTTCCACGGCCTGGCCGACGCCAGGCCGAAGCTGGCCGACGCCTTCAGGGAACTGGGGGCCTGCCGCACCTACCTGCTGTTCGGCCTGGGCAGCGTGGTCATGTCCATCGTCGTCAGCGGCCACGCAGCCTTCCTGGGCTCGTTCTTCCTGCGCAACCATGCCGCCGGCCTGAGCGAGCTGGGGGCGCCGCTCAACCTGCAGGCCACCGGCTTCCTGGGACTGGCGGTGGGGCTGATCACCGGCGTCGGGGGCGTGCTGGGGGCCCTGATCGGCGGCCAGATCGCCGACCGCGCGGCGGTGAAGTCCCCCAGAGCCTATTCGACCCTGTCCGCCTGGGCGGCCTTGCTGAGCCTGCCGACCTATATCGTGGCGATGCTGGTCCCATCCACGCCCTGGGCCCTGGGCCTGCTGTTCCTGCCCTACCTCACGTGGAACCTGGCCCTGGGGTCGATCTACGCCGTGCCCCAGGGCGTGGTGCGCCCGCAACTGCGCGCCACCGGGATAGCCGTCGTGTTCTTCTTCGGGAACCTGCTAGGCACCGGGCTCGGTCCGCTCCTGGTCGGCATATCCAGTGACCGGATGCAGGCCGGCGGCATGACCGACGGCGAAGCCATCCGCGTCGCCCAGATCGTCGCGACGCTGATCGGCCTGGTGGCGGTATGGGCCTACTGGCGGGCGGGCAAATACATTGAGGCGGACATGGCGGGCTAGCAGGCTGCTGAAGAAGTCCACAGCGGCGCAATATCTGTCACAAGGAGCACAAGATGAGCGGTCGATTATCAACAGAGGATATGTTCGCAGTCCAGGAGGTCCTCGCCCTCTACAACTGGCATTTCGATGCGGGGGATGGAGATAGCTGGGCGTCCCTCTGGACGGAGGACGGCGAGTTCGGCCGCGGCGGCGAGAGCGTCCCGACCCAGGGTCGGAAGGCCCTCGCCGCGCTCGTCAAAGGCGCCTTCGAGACCTATGGCGGCGGGATCCGCCACCACACCACCGATATCATCGCCGCCTATGACGGCGACCAGGACACCGTCCAGGCGAAGGCCCACCTGCTGGTGACCCACTGGGGAGATAAGGCGAAGTTCTTCGGCGCCACCCATGCAAAGCTGAAGCTGGTCCGGACCTCCGAGGGTTGGAAGATCCGTTCGAACACCATCTCCATCACCCCGGCGGATAACCCTGCCTAGGTTGGCTATGCCGCCGCGGGGAGTCGTTGGCGGCTGGAGCGGCCAGGCGTCAGGACTGACGCCGCCAGAGTGGCCTGAAGGGACATCACATCCATATCCATGAAACGTAGTGAGGAGCATCGCTTATGGACAAGGACCTCAGGGGCCTTCTCGATCGCCTCGAAATATCCGAGCTTCGCTCGAAATACTGCTGGTACATGGTGAGAAGAAATATCGAGAGGGTTGCCGAGCTCTATACGGAGGATCTCCTCTTCGACGTGCAGTGGCGCGGAGAGCGCCGGACCGTCAGGGGGCGCGACGGGCTGAGGGCTTTCTTCTCAAGGACAGCATCCGAGCAGCAGCAGCCGAGCTTCGTGGTTCCCTTGATCCACAATGAGGTCACCTTCATCGATGGCGACGAGGCGCGCGGCGTGTGCTGCATGGAAGTGAGGGCGTCGAACGTCGATGAGTCCTTCCTCTCCGGTTACTACCATGACCGTTTCCGGAGAGAGGGTGGCAAGTGGCTGTTCGCCGAGCGTCGCTATTACCGCTACCTCCCCGATTTCGAGCGTAGCGGCCTGGAGATGGATGGCTCGCCGGAGGCGGCATCCTGACTGAAAGGCCGCCGCCGGCGTGACGCCCGTGGCCGCGAGCAGCCGCTCCTTCAGGCTGTAAGGGTCTCGCCGCCGCCCTGGAGAAGGCCTTCAAGGCCTTTGACGGCGGCGCACGGCATCCTGAAGTCGGATCTCATCGCAGAGTATGGCGACATCCAGAACAGCCTAGACGCCCGAGCCCATCTGCTGGCGCCCCACGGCAGGGGACGGGACGCTTGGGCGCGACCCTCGCGGATCGGCATCCGGTCAGGGAATCCGATGGTCGGAAGATTCGGAAGAGTCGCCTGGCGATCAAGAAGGGCCGGGGTCAGCGGCCTGTGACGACATTATTTGAAAAAGGAAGACGGAAATGACGGGTTTCACGGGGTCTGAATTCCAGAACCGGGTTGCTTTTATCACTGGCGGCGGTCGCGGCATCGGCAAGGACTTTGGGCGGGCGCTCTCGCAGCTCGGAGGGCGCGTCGTGGTCGCGGAGGTCGACATGGCGGCCGGCGAGGCGGCCGCGGCTGAATTCCGGGCGAGTGGCGGCCAAGCGATAGCGGTGGCCTGCGATGTCTCCAATGAAGATCAGGTCGCTACGGCCGTGGCCAGGACGGTGCAGGAATATGGCGGCATCGACATACTGATCAACAACGCCGCCCTGCACTCTTCGGCCTACAACAGGCCCCTACAGGTCCTGGGGGTCGCCACACTTCGGAGGCTGTTCGACGTCAACGTGATGGGGCCGATCATCTGCGCGCTGACCGCCCGTCCGCACATGGCCGGCCGCGAGAACGCCATCATCATCAATATCGCCTCCACGACGAGCTATGGCATTTCCTCCGCCTATGGCGTGACGAAGGCGGCCGTGCGGGGCCTGACGCTCAACTTCGCACGGGAATTCAAGGCGGACGGTATCCGCGCTAACGCCATAGCGCCCGGCCTGGTGTTGACCGAAACCCTTCGCACCGACGCGCCCAAGGAGCACCTCGACAAGCACATCGCCGAGCAGCAGATCCTCGACCTGGTAGGCGAGGAGCGGGACGTCACCGAGATGATGCTGTTTCTCGCGTCCTCGAAGGCACGCTTCATCACGGGCGAAACCTACCGCGTGAGCGGGGGACACGGCGCATACGTCTGAACGCGCATGGAAAGGGCGCCTCTTGTGGAGACCAGTTCTCTACTGACTGACAGCACCGCCACATAGCGGGCAGTCGGACCAAACTCGAGGTCGGGTTTACCACCGGCCTATGGAGCCTAGGACCGCCGTCGACGCCCGTCCTTACGTCAGCTCCGCTAGGTCTGCAGCCGCTTGACGGGACCGTCGTAGGCCGGATCGTTCTCACGATAGTGTTGGATCTCAATCGACTGGCCGAGCGTCAGCAGGCCGGTCGAGATGATGTCGGTGCGCACGAAAGCCTGGTGGAGCGTCCGACCGATTGCGCCTCCGCTGCGCGAGAAGACGGAATCGGGATCTTCCGGCCGCTGGCAGATCGGCAGGCTGACGCGGCCCTTCAGGTCGGGATCGGAAGCGATCGCTCGCCTCAGCTCGGCGGTAACCCGCTCCCAATCCTCAAGCGTCTGCAGTCCAATGCCAAAGTGCCCGTGGGCCTGAGGCACGCTCTCCAGGTCCGCCAGGAACGTCGATGTCGCATCCGTGCCGCGGTTCTTAAGCTGCTCCTGGAGCCAGAGCTCGAACGCCCACTGCTCGGGGGAAACCTCAGAAATCCAGAGTTGCTCGGTCTTGGCGAAATGGAAATACACACCGTTGAAGGGATGGGGCGAAGTCTGTGGATCACAGCCGAGAATCCGCAGCAGCTTCATAGCCCGCGCAAGGTCGCCTGGACGGAAGACCATCTCGACGTGGTTGTTCAGACCCGCGGGTATCGTCATCACTTGGCTCCTGGGCCAGTCTGCAAGGGATGGCTCGCCGGCGATAAGGCGATCACCAAGCGCGCCGACGCTACATCAAGACGCGGCGCCGGGCCTGGGTTTCGGACGGAGAGCGCCTGCGATCGCCATCGTCGAATAGAAAGTCCTGCGCGCGAGGCTTGCGCGTGAGCCACCACAAATCGACGAGCCGCCGCGGGCAAGAGATGTAGATGCGCCTCTTACTGTTCTGGTAGTATTTCGTGGCCTTCGCGGCCGGGCCGCGCGGCCTTGAGCCGGAGAACAGGGAATAGACGTCATGGCGGACGCGGAGCAACCGGTGTTCGACTTGAGCCGAACCGTCGCCCTGGTCACCGGCGCCGGCCAGAACGCCGGCGCGGGCATCGCCTTGATCTTCGCCCGCCAAGGCGCGGCGGTGATCGTCAACGACGTGGTCGCGGAGCGGGCGGAGGCGACCGCCCAAGCCATTCGCGCCGCCGGCGGCAGAGCGCAGGCCCAGGTATTCGACGTCACAGACCTCGCGGCGGTGAAGGCCGGCGTGGCGGCCGGCGAAGCGGCGCTGGGCCGTTCGGTGGACATCCTGGTCAATAACGCGGGCAACGGCGGCGCCGCCGGTCCTTTGGACATGCGGCCGTTCCACGAAATGACGCCGGAGATGTGGACGGGGCCGATCGCGGTCAATCTCTACGGCGTCCTGAACTGCACCCATGCGGTGATTGGCGGGATGGTTAAGAAGGGCTGGGGCCGGGTGATCACCATCGCCTCGAGCGCGGGCACCCATGGCCTGGACATCGGGGTCAGCCACTACGGCGCCGGCAAGGGCGGGGCGATCGCCTTCATGCGCCACCTGGCGATGGAGAACGGCCAATTCGGGATCACCGCCAACACCGTGGCGCTGGGCCTGATCCGCCAGACCGACACGCCCACGCTCAACAAGCTGGCGGCGAGACTGCCGACCGGGCGCCGGGGCAATCCGGAGGACGTCGGCGCGCTCTGCCTCTACCTGGCTTCGCGAGAAGCGGCCTGGTTCACCGGCCAGACCTTGCAGCTCGGCGGCGGCGCGACCACGACCTGATCCGCTGGTTGGGAAGATCCCTGCGCGGCCGAAGACATCGACCCAAGCCCCATTTGAGGAAACCACGCCCATGACCGAAACCGCCGAGACCGCGCCGGTGCTGGCGATGGAGGCGCGCCGCCGCGCTGCGATCGGCGCCAATGACCCCGATGCACTGGAAGCGCTGCTGACCGACGACTTCATCTATATCCACGGGACCGGATTCGCCGAGGGCAAGGCGCCCTACATCGACCGGCTGCGCTCGGGGGCGGTGCGCTATCGGGGTCTGGAAGCCCGGGATGTGAGGGCGCGGCGGCACGGCGGCTGCGTGATCCTCGACGGGGCCCTCAAGCTCGGCTACGCGCGCACCGACGGAATCTCGGGGGTCATGCAGGCGCTGTTCATGGCGACCTGGGTGGAGACGCCGAACGGCTGGCGGCTGGCCGGCTACGCCTCAACGCCATTGCCGGCCTGATCGAACACCAGAACGAGCCGCTTGACGAAGGCGCGAAGCCGCCCTTCGGATGCGCCGCCGGTGGCCTTGTGGAGCGTCGGGGTTTCACCCAAAGGAAACTCCAGGCTCGCTCCGGAGACTTCCGATGCTTTCTCCCGCCATCCAGCGTCTTTTCGATCTCTCCGGCCGCGTCGCCATCATCACCGGCGCGAGTCGAGGCCTGGGTTATGAGATCGCTCGCGGCCTGGCTGGCGCGGGCGCCCGACTGATGATCTCCAGCCGCAGGCAGGACGCCATCGACGCCGCGGCCGAGCGCCTGCGGTGCGAGGGCGCGGAGGTCGATGCCGTCGCCTGCCACATGGGCGAGATCGACCAGATTCATGCGCTGGTCGACCGAACGATCGAGCGCTATGGACGCCTGGACATCCTGGTCAACAACGCCGCCAACCCGTTGCCCTACAATCTCGCCACGGCCACCGAGGCGCAGTTCGACAAGGTCTTCGCGGTCAACACCAAGGGGCCGCTGTTCCTCATGCAGGCCGTCGCACCGCATATGAAGTCCTCCGGAGCGGCGACCGATCCCGCCTGCGGCGGCGCCTCGATCATCAACATCCTGACCGTCGGGGCCTTCCAAGGGGTCAACAATCAGATCGGCTATGGCGCCTCGAAGGCGGCGTTGTGGAGCATGACCCGCTCGGCCGCCAAGAACCTCGCGCCCGACCGGATTCGGGTCAACGCCATCGCGCCGGGGCCGATGGCCACCGCGATGATGACCAGCGGCGGCCCCGAGCTCATGGAGGCGGGCGCGAAGGGCGTTCTGCAGCAGCGGGTGGCCGATCCCAGCGAGATCATCGGCCCCGCGCTCTATCTTGCCAGCGACGCCTCTTCGTTCATGACCGGGGCGCTGATGATGTACGACGGCGGCTGGAGTGCCTGAGGTTGGCGAAGGCGGCGGGGCTGGCCGGCTACGCCTCAACGCCATTGCCGGCCTGATCGAACACCAGATCGCGCCGCAATGGATCCGCCTCGACGAGGTTTTGGGATAATCTGCCGGCCGGCGGGGCGTTGAAACGGCCCGCCCGCAGCGAGGGAGGAAGGGATGACCTCGGAGACTGGCGGTGTTGGCCGGCTGTCCTGGCGGCTGCAGGCGCCATTTGGCGCGGCGGTGCAGCACGATTTCCGTGAACCGCTGACGGCGGACGAACAGGCGGCGTTTCGCGCGCTGATGTACAGGCACGGCCTGTTGATCATGCGCGGCCAATCTCTCTCGCTTCAGCAACAGCAGGCGGTCGCGGCCTATATCGGCCCGGTCCTGTCGGGCGGCCGCGGCATGGAGTATGTCTCGCCCGACGACGGGGTGCTGGGGGACAAGCCATTGACCTTCCACTCCGACCTGGCCTTCGCGCCGGAGCCCTTCACCGCCTTGTCGCTGCATGCGGTGGACGTCGCGGAAAACCGCACGTCGACGCGTTTCGTCAGCGCAGTGCGGGCCTATGAGCGGCTGCCTGCCGCGCTGAAGGCGCGGATCGCCGGCTTGCAGGCGGTGGCGATCGTTCCGGAGCGAGGCGACATTCGAAGCGCGGGCTACGACATCGCGCCGGACACGATCCGCCATACCCGCGATGTGGTCATGACCCACCCCGTCACCGGCGCGCCGATCCTTTATTTGAGCGAACAGCACGCCGCCCGCATCGAAGGCCTGTCCCGCGAGGAAAGCGATGCGCTGATCGAGCAGCTCTTCGAGCACCTCTACACCCCGGACAATTTTCTCGAGCACACCTGGAAGAATGGCGATCTGCTCGTCTGGGACAATCTGGCCCTGCAGCATGGCAGGCCGGATGTGTCGGGGATCTGGCCCAGGCGATTGCAGCGCGCGGCGGTCGCCAACCGCAGCCTGGCCGAACAGCTTCCCAACTACAGGGTCACGCCGGCGGACGCGCCGGTCTAGCCTGCCGCAGCGTCGCCCGCGCTGATCGCGTCTACGACCCGGTCGATATCGTCGTCGGCGAGGAACTGAGCCTGCGCAAAGGCGATGCTGGGCTCGCCGCAGACCCGCCGCCAGATGGCCACGACATGCAGGACCTGAGCGGCGACTACTATCCTGCGGAGTTTGTCAGCGGTCGGGTTTAGGCGGGCGAAGTGGCCCATCGATCGTCAGTAGCGGACACTGCCTTGCAGGGCGATTTCGCGCCCGCGGGACACGACGCCGCGCTGTTCACCCGCCGTCAGCGGGACGCTGGCGCCGCCGGTGCGATCGCCCGCGAACAGCAGATAGTGCGTGTTGGTCAGGTTTCGCCCGACCAGCGCCATCTCCCACGCGCCATCCTCAGGACCCAGCCGGACGCTGGCGTTGAAGCGCCAGTAGTCCGACTGGCGTGACGCCGGAGCCAGGGTGTCGCTTGCGTAGTAGCTGGAGCTGTAGAAGGTGTCGCCCGTCAGGCTCAGCTCGAGGTCGCGCGGCGCCTTCAGGGTGTATTCGAACCCCGCGTTCCCCGACCAGTCCGGCGAGCGGGGCGGCCCCCGGCCATCGAACACCTGCTGAAGGACCGGCGTCCCGGCCGCGCTGAGGAAGCGCGAACCGTCGGCGTTCTGGATGAAGGAGCAGCCGCTGGGCGCCGCAGCGGCCAGGGCGGAGGCCGCCGGGATCGTGAAGCCGTAGCACTGGCCGGTATAGCCCGCGAAGCGGTTGTGCACATAGGCGCCGGCCGCATGGAGCCTGAGCGCCTCGGTGGCGTGGAACCTGGCTTCAACTTCAAACCCTCGCTGCTTGACCGCGCCGGCATTGTCGATCTGGAAGCGGATCGCCGCGGCGTCATAGGTGGTCACCTGAAGGTTCTTGAAATCGAAGTCGAAGGCGGTCATCTGCAGCCGAAGCCGGCGATCCATCAGCTCGCCCTTCGCGCCGACCTCGACGCCCTTGACCGTCTCGGAGTCGAAATCGATATCCGACCGGGTGGTGACCACCTGCAGCGGACTGGTGATGCCGAAGCCGCCCGATTTGAAGCCGGTCTTGTAGGCCACGTAGAGCGTCGAGTTGGTCGCCGGGTGATAGGACAACGTCACCTCCGGCGAGATGTTGTCGTCCTTGAACGTCCCCGCCAGCACGCCCGGCGTCCGGTCCGACGAAGAGGTGAACACCGTATCCATGGTGGCGAACCGGCCAAGCGCCGAGTTGACGCCGTAGAGGTTCTGGTTGTGCGTGCGCTTGTGCTCGGAGGTCCAGCGAGCGCCCGCCGAGAGCTCCACATTATCGATCACACGCCAGGTGACCTGGCCGAAGGCCGAATAGGCGCGGCCCTTCAGGTAGGCCGCCTTCTCATAGGTTTCCAGCCGGTTGGCCGCGGCGTTGTAGCTGATGTCCGAGCGGAAGAAGGTGTCGTTGTAGAGGCTGTCCTGCGACTGCTGGTAATAGGCGCCCACCAGGACATTCACCGGCCCGTCCAGTTCCGTCACGGCGCGGAACTCCTGGCTGAAGGCGTCGAGCTTGGTGTCCTCATAAGTCGTCAGCGCATTGTCGACGGTGTGGGTCAGGCCCGAGATGCTCTTGTAGCGATTGTGGATCTGGCCAGTGATCGACGTCAGCTTCACCGATTTGAGGTCCAGCTTCAGCGTCAGGGTGGCGATATAGGCGGACTGCTCGCCGCGCGAGCGGTTGTCGCCATTCAGCGCCTTGATCTGGTTGGCGACGGCCGGAACGATGTTGCTGAAGCTGGTCTGGTTGTCGGGCCTGCAGTCGCCGTAGGGGTCGGCGACACCGAACGACCGCGGGTGGCCGTCGCTGCAGGGGCCGATGTTCTGGGAATAGCTGCCGCCGCCCTGGTCACGTCCGGACAGCCCGAAGACCTTGCCGGTCGCCGTGAAATTCTCAGTCGGCCGGTACTCCAGCGTGGCGCGTCCCATGAGTTCGTGATCGCCCACCCGCCGTGACGGCGCACCCGGCAGGACCCCCGTCGCGGCGGGCAGCGCCGCGGGGAAGAAGGGGTTCGGGGAGGATCTGGCGTTGTTGTAGAGCCAGCCCTTCATGTCGCGGTAGCGGATCGCGATGCGACCCGCGAGCCCGTCGGTGAGCGGGCCGGAGATGTGACCCTCCGTGGTCACCTCATCGCCCACAAATTCATAGCCGACCCGGCCGCCGATCTCGAGCCTATCCGTCGGACCGGCTGACGTGATCGAGATCACCCCCGCGGGACTGTTCTTGCCGAAGAACAGCGCCTGCGGCCCTTTCAGGACCTCGACCTGTTGCAGGTCGAAGAAGCCGAGGGTCGCGACCCGGCCTGAGGAGGACTGCACGCCGTCGATCGCGACCGACACCGGTTGTTCGTAACCGACCTGGGTCGGCGGCGAACTGATGCCGCGGATCGCGATCGAGCCGCCGCCGATGGTCCGGTAGTTGCTCACGATCACGGTCGGCGTCAGTTCTCCGATCTTGGTCAGGTCGGCGGCATTGTACCTGTTGATCTCGGCGGCGGAGAGCGCCGAGACCGACACCGGTACGTCCATCAGGCCCTCGTTGCGAAGGCGCGCGGTGACGACGATTTCGTCGACCTGGCTGGCGTCCGGGGCGGTGGCCGCGGCCTGTTGCGCCATGGCCCCCTGGCCGGACAGCGCCGCGAGGCCGGCGCCGCCGAGCGCCAACGCCCTCAGGCCGCCCATACGTGTTCCGTTCATCGGCCCCTCCCCAGCGGGTTCGGAAGCCTTGTCAGAACGACCTTAGCTGTTGGTAACCGGCGGCGTGGCCGCTCAGGCCACGTACTGCGGCAGGGCGGCCAGCGCGAGGGCCCGCGTGCCGCGGTCGTAGGCCGCGTTGCCGACCACGAACGCCTCCTCCGGGCGAGCCGTGACCTGGATGCCGACGCTCTCCAGCATGTTGCGGCAGGCGCGACGGCCGGCGGCGTCCAGCGGCGGCACCACCTGGGGGGGTTCCTTCAGGTCGGCGAGCAGGCCGCCGTTGCCCCCGGTCAGCCACTGCAGGTATTTCATGTGCAGCCAGGGATGTCCTCCGAGCGCGAGGCACGGCCCCTGCAGCTGGTAGAAGGCGGTGGCCGCGGGTTCGAAGCGCCAATAGGCCGCCTGCGCCTCGGCGAGCTTGCCCTCGCCCAACAGCTTCATGAACTGCACGGCATAGGGTTTCTCGGGGGACTGGATGGTGTCCACCCCCCACTGGCCGGTCAGCTGCATCGGGTATTTGAGGGCGAGCGCCTGCATGAGCTCCATGTCGACCCCGGCCAGCACCAGCCGGTCTCCGACGCGCTCGGCCAGCGCCACCGCCGCGGCGGCGTGCAGGTTCTGACTGATCTTGACCCCGACCACGTTCGGCAGGTCCGCCAGGCGATCGAAGGCGTCGAGCGGCAGGCCGGTCGGATCCAGGCTCCGCAGGGACCGCTGAGGATTCGCATAGAGCATGACCGCCAGGGAGGTCTGCTCGCAGATGGATTTCATGTCCTGATAGATCGCTTCCTGCGTCGGCAGGTTGGATATCGAAAGCACGCCGTGCCGGCAGCCGAGGGCCTCGGCGTTCCGCAACTTCTCCGCCTGCGTCTCTCCAGGCCCCGGCGCGAGGCCGCCGACCACGAACACCCGGCCGCGGGCCTGCTCGGCCACGATCTGGCGGAACCGGCGCGCGCGGGTTTCGTCGAGGCCCAGGGCCACCGGCGAGAGCGAGACCATCCCCTGACGGATGGCATGGTCCACGTCGCGCCGGACGCCATCTTCGTCCAGGTCCACCAGGTTGGGCGCCATCGACGGCATGAACAGCGACTCGCAGCCGCGCAGGTTGGCTCGGGCCCAGGCCTTGGGCGAACCGCTCGGGACTGGCTTCAGCACCGAGGCCGCCAGGGCCGCCGGCCGGGCGGCGCTTGCCGCCGCCGGAGTCGAGGCCGCCGCCAGCGACGCCGCAGCCACCGAGAATAGTCCGCGTCGGTCGATATTCATGTCCAGCTCCCTCTCCCAGCGGGGGGCTTCACCGGGCCGCTCTCAAGCGGCGGCCCCACCTGCAGATCGCAGTGTCGCCAAACAACCATGCCGTCAAGCTGTCGGCGTCGTGGGAATTCATCCCCAATCATCAGCAGATTTAGAAGACTCGCCATGGGAAAGCTCGACGGCAAGTCCTTGTGCTCCGCCGCCTATCCTGCCCGGAGCGCCCGGCGTGAAGCCGCGAGCTTCGATTTTGCACGCCAAGTAGACGAGCTGGCGTCAGGCCCGTCTGATCTTGGCGTTCGGATCCCGGGTCGCTGCATTGACGCAGGCGCGATAGTCGATCGTCGGACTGTCCTTGGGGCAAGGCTGGAGGCGCTCGCCGTTGGGGGTGGGGTCGCTACGCTGCGCCGCGGCGCCGACCGACGCGGAGCCTTGCGTTGTCGGTGCAGGCGGCTCTGCGAGCGCCGAGGCCACGGTCAGCGCGCTGACCGTGGCCGCCAGGATCATGATCCGAACCATCGCCTCTGTCTCCCTGCCAACGGGCCATGCCGGTTAGGACGGCGGCGCCAGGTCCGCCCTCAGGACAAGGAATGGCGAGGGACCCCTTGCGCTTGCAAGGATGCGGCGCCCCCGGGGTACCGGGTTGTGCGCTTTGTGGAATTGTTGGGCAGGTTTGTCGGTCGTTGATCGCGCAGTGCGCTTCCGCAGCTTGCCGGAGGCCTGCGATACGGATTCCGCAGTGCGGCGCTACTAAATTTACAGTGTCCAAAACTCACGAGTGCTTAAGGCGTTTGAATTTATCGCTCTCGTCAATTTATGGAATGCACAAAAAGTCATCAATCGAACTGCCTAAATCTTGAATATGGCGCGCTTTGTGAGCGTGTGGTAAAACCTATACCTGGAGCAACTGAAATTGCTTGCGCCCAGCAAGATCGACTTCAGCCGCGACCATCAAACGCCGCCGCAGCGGCCAGCTTATAGGGAGTAACGCTTTGAAACATATTATGGTCTGTGCGATGGCCCTGGCGTTCGCAGCGCCCGCCGTCAGCTACGCCGGCACTTCGGCGGGCGACACCACCCAGGTCGCGGTCCGTTATCATGACCTCGACCTCAACAAATCGGCCAACGCGGCGATCCTGCTCAAGCGGGTCGACGTCGCCGCCATGGAAGCCTGCGGCGCGTCGCCCTTCAGCCTTGCGGAATACCGCCAGGCGGTGCGCCGGTCGGCCTGCTATCAGGGGGCGACCAGCCGCGTCGTGGCGGCGCTGAACGCGCCCACCGTCACCGCGCTTTACAATAACCAGGCGGTCCGGCTCGCGGGCGGCGAGGACTAGCAGGCGGCTCCACGCCCCGCCGGGGCGTGGAGCATCGCCCACCCTGGGCCCCGCCATAGCGGTCCAGCGGATTTCGCGGCCGGCGACCCTGGCGGCGCCGGGCGTCCGATCGGGGCTCGCCCCGGAAGCCGCGCGTCGAGCGGCGCGAGCGCGCCGTTCTACTTCTTGCGCGCCGCCTGCAATGAGATTTCGACGAAGGTCCGCGGACTGCCCAGCGCCGCGACCTGCACGGTCACCCGGGCGGGCTTGTTGGGCTGGGCCTCCGTGCCGAAATATTGCTTGTACGCCTCATTCATGCCCGGCGAGTCCATCTTGCCTTCCTTGGCCGGATCGCCCGCCAGGTAGACGTTCATCATGGTGACGTCGGCGAAGCTGAGCCCCTCCGCCTCCAGCGCGGCCTTCAGCTTTTCCAGCACGATCAGCGTCTGGGCCTTGGTGTCCATGCCCTCGGTGATCGGCGAACCCTGGCCGCCGGCGGTCATGCCGGCGACATAGACGACGCCATAACCCGGCGGCACCGAGACCACCGAGGAGATGCCCGATGTCGGCGCCCCGACCCGTTTTACCTGAGCATCGGCGACCCCGGCGCTGAGCAGCACGGCGGCAAGAGCGGTCAGGACGGGCTTGTGCATGGGGGCTTCCTTCTGGATCGGGCGAAACGGAGCGGATGGCCGTGGGCAGGTTCGCCTCGGGCCGTTGAGGACTTTGAGGGTGGCCGGCGAGCCGACCAGCAAAGTTATGGTCATGCACCTGCGCATCGCCACCTAGCCCCCACTGGAATCCCAGCCGACATCCGCGCGGGCGAGCCTGCATTGCGTCTGAATTAATCACCGAGAGCTTGACCTGTAGGCGTGTTGGAAATGGCCCGCGCCTAACCCGCCGATTCCATTTCGCCATCCGGATCTGCTGCTAGCGTGGGCGCTCCTTAGGACTCCCGCAGCCCGTCGTATGGGCGCTCAGACAGGCTGTCCTCAAGACGGAATGCAGCGATGCCCATGTCCACCAACCCCGACGGATCCGCGTTCAGCCGGCGGATGTTCCTGGAGCGACTGGGCGGGGTCGGCGGCACGGCCCTGCTCATGGCCGGGATGAGCGCGCTGGGGTTCGGGATCGAATCCGCCGCGGCGGCTCCGCCGGCGATGTCGGGCGGCAAGGGCAAGAAGGTGATCGTCCTGGGCACCGGCGTGGCGGGACTGACCTCGGCCTACGAGCTGGCCAGCGCCGGCTACGACGTGACGGTGCTGGAGGCCCGCGACCGCGTGGGCGGGCGCTCCTTTTCGGCGCGCAAAGGCACGACCCTGACCGAAATCGGCGGCGAGACCCAGGTCTGCGACTTCGACGACGGCTCCTACATCAACGCCGGTCCGTGGCGGATTCCCTACTTCCACCGGGGCTACCTGCATTACGCCAAGAAGTTCCACGTGCCGGTGGAACTTCTGAACAATGACAACGACCATTCCTACATCAACTTCGAGAAAGGCACGGGCCCGCTGGGGGGCAAGATCGTGCGCAAGCAGGAAGTCGCCGCCGACATGCGCGGCTATGCCACCGAGATGCTGGCCAAGCAGGTCCGCCAGGGCGCGCTCGACGCCCAGTTCGGCGCCGGCGACAAGGAGCTGTTCCTCGATTACCTGCGCAGCGAAGGCTACCTGACCAAGGGCGATTTCAAATACATCGGCGCGGAAGGGCGCGGCCCGCTCATCAATCCCGGCGCCGGCCTCGATCCGGGTCCCGGCAAGGATTCTGAGCCCTATCCGCTCAGCGACCTCCTCAAGTCCCAGACCTGGCGGACGCTGAGGTCGGTCTCCTCCCTCGACCAGCAACGCACGATGTTCGAGCCGGTCGGCGGCATGGATCAGCTGCCCGCCGGGTTCATGCGCAACATGCCGCCGATCGTCAAACTGCAGCATGTGGTGGAAAAGATCAGCCAGAGCCCCGGCAAGATCGAGGTCTTCTATACCGATGGCGCCGGCCAGAAGGGCTCGGTCAGCGCCGACTACTGCGTCTGCACCATTCCGCTGTCGGTGCTGCGCGGCATCGACCTGCAGGTGTCGCCGAAATTCAAGGAGGCGATCGGCGGGGTCTCCTACGCCCTGGTCGGCAAGATCGGCCTGCAGATGAAGCGGCGCTTCTGGGAAGACGACCACCACATCTACGGCGGGCACATCTACGTCGACGACCCGATGATCGGCACGATCAGCCTGCCCTCCACCGGCTGGCTGGCGGACAAGGGCGTGATCCTGGGCTTCTATCCGCACGGCGCCGCCGCCGCCAAGATCAGCGCCATGAGCCTGGCCGAGCGCAAGGCCTATGCCATCGCCGCCGGCCAGAAGGTGTTCCCGCAGTATGCCGACAACGCTGAGGGCTCGTTCTCCATCGCCTGGCACCGGGTGCCCCACAATATGGGCGGCTGGGCCCAATGGACCGAAGAGGGGCGCGCCAAATACTACCCGACGCTGCTGGAACCGGATGGGCGGCTCTATCTGGCCGGCGAACACCTCAGCTACCTCACCGGCTGGCAGGAGGGCGGCATCGAATCCGCCTGGCAGCAGATCGCCAAGCTGCACAAGCGGGCGCAGGCGGCCTGAACCAGGCGACATCCAGAGGATTAAAGACCATGCCAGCAAGAGTAATTGGGTTCGCCGTGGCACTGTCCGTGGCGCTTTCCGTAGCCGGCGCATGCGCCGCCCAGGCGGCAAAGGGGCAGGCTGCCGATGGCGCTACGCTGTTCAAGCAGAACTGCTCGGCCTGTCATCAGGCGGCAGGCCAGGGCATTCCCCGGTCTTTTCCGGCCCTGGCCGGCAACGCCTTCGTCCAGGGCGATCCCAAGGCTGTCGCCTTCGTCCTCCTGAACGGCCGCGGCGGCATGCCCAGTTTCCGGGAGGATCTGTCGAACGACCAGATCGCCAGGGTGCTGACCTTTGTCCGCTCGGCCTGGGGCAACCGGGCCCCGCCGGTGACCGCCGCGATCGTCGCCCGCGCCCAGGGCGGGATCGCCCGTCGCCAGGACAGCCCGTCCGTACTGCCGTATCACTGATCCGGCGCCGGCGATGACGATCGGGCCGGCCCCCGCGACCCTGCAGTCTTCAGCGCTGCTTGTCGTGGCGGTGCTGACGGTCCTGGGGACGCCGGCGGCTCAGGCAGCGACGCTCGGCGCCAAGGCGCGGGCCGAGCTGCGGCGGGGCGTGGCGGCCGTGGGCCCCAGGACCAGCGACGAGCCGGCCCTGCGGCAGGAGCGTCAGACGCGCGAACCTTCCGCCGGCTTCCGGCTCGGCGCGGCCCTGGGCGCCTGGACCAGCGCGGCGGCGACGCTGGCCTATGACCTGAAGACGCCCTCGGGCGACGGCGATGATTCCGAATCCATCCACGTCGATTGCCAGGACGAACAGGCGGCCCTGGCGCACCTGGAAGCCGGCCGGCGATCGCTCGGCCTGACGCCGCAGCAGGTTCTCGACGGCGCCGTCGGCTTCGAACCCGGCGTGCTGGCCGCCTGGCTGGCGAGACAGTCCGCCGCCCCGTCGGGTTGCCGATAGCGTGAAGCCCGCGGGCTTCCGCGCCTGAAGCCGGATCAGATCTCCCGGCGGGCGGTGACCGGCTGGCCCTTGCGATGCTAGGCGTCGAGCATGACGATCGCGCGGTGGGCGGCGCGGATGGCGCCTTCCTGCCAGGCGCCCACGTGGCTCAGGTAGGGCGGGCTGGGTCATCGCCTCACGGCCATGCCGGGCCTAGGCCCCCGGACCGGGGAGCCCGCGAGGGGCTCCCCGGCGGATCGAGACCTAGAAGGTAAGCGTGAGCTTGCCGTAGTAGTAGCCGCCGTTGAAGCCGAACGGGGCGAAGCCCGGATACTGCGTGGCGTAGCCCGCCGAAGCGATTGAGTATTGGGCCGCCCGGAAGGCGGCGGGGTTCTTCGACGGATACTTGTTGAAGAGGTTGTTCGCCCCGGCGGTCAGCTTCACGCCGGAAAACAGCTGATAGGAGGCTTCCAGGTCGGTGATGAAGGCCCTTTTAATCACGATCTTGTCCGGGATCGGACCGACGGGATCCAGAGCGTAGGCGAAGGAGCTTCCGTAAACGGACTCCCGCAGATTGACGCTGACCTTGTCCCACGTCCAGAAGGCCCCAGCGGTGGCCCGCCACTTGGGCGTGGTGCTCTCGAGGGTCGAGATCGCAACCTTGTCGAGCAGGGCTACGGTCTGATTGATGTTGGACGGCGGCTTCGCGACCTTGGTGACCTTGGTGGCGTTGTAATTGCCGCCGAAGGACCAGTCGATCCGGCCGAAATCGCCGAGATCACTGGCGTAGGTGGCCACGAAGTCGGCTCCGCGGGTGCGGGTGTCGACCCCATTGACGAAGCTGACGACGCTCACGGTGCCGGTGGGGGAGAGCAGGATCGCCGGGTCGATGGTCACGCCATTGGCGACCAGGGCCGTTATCACCGACGGCGAGACGACGATGTTCCGGTTGGCGTTGAATCCGAAGAAGTTCCCCGACTGGACGATACGGTCGGTGATCGAGATCTGGTAGGCGTCAAGCGTCATGGTCAGCCCGGGATAGAGGTGGGTCACAACGCCGACGCTGTAGTTCTTGGACTTTTCCGGGCCGAGGTTGGAAAGGCCCAGCTGTTTGGCGCCCGGTGAGTTCGGCGGGAACACCCCCGAGACCGAGGTCGGACCGACATTGATGCCCGAGTAGAACTCTTCAGCCAGGGTCGGCGCTCGGAAGCCGGTGCTGGCGGTGCCCCGGATCGCGATGGCGTCGTTGAAGTCGTAGCGGCCGGTGAGCTTGACCACGGTGGTGTTGCCGAAGTCGCTGTAGTGCTCGTGGCGGACCGCCGCATCGAGCTTGAGCTCCTTCACCGGGCTAACGGCCAGATCCATGTAGCCGCTCACGGCGCTCCGGGCGTGCGAACCGGCGTCGGTCGGAGAGTAGCCGAAGAAGGACGCCGCCCCTGTGCCGAAGTAGGAGGCCGGGTCGCCAGCGGTGATCGCATAATGTTCCTTGCGGTATTCGACGCCCGCGGCGAAGTTCAAGGGTCCCGCGAGGCCCACGTCGAAATCGTGGGTGACGTCGAAGGTGGTCGTCCACTGCGAGCCCGAGTAGTTGCCGTCATGATAGGTGGATGGCGCGAAACCGTTGGTGGTCGCGGTTGAATTCCGCTTGTAAAGCGCGATGTTCGACGAGTTCAGGACGAAGATCTTGTCGATCTCATAGCCGTAGGTCGAGCTGAAATCCCAGGTCCAGTCCTTGTAGTCGCCCTTCAGACCGGCCGTCACCGAATATTCGTTCTCCTCAAGCGCCTCCTGCGGGTCGAACCCCTGTGGGAACGGCACGTCCGTCGGCGCCACACCCAGGACAGTGCTGGGGATCCGGTAACCCTCCCAGGCCTGGCCCCATTTATAGGCGCCAGATCCGAAGGTGTAGACCTGCAGGTGGTCCGAGACGTCGTAGCCGCCGTTGAACATGAATAGAGTCTGACGGTATTTCGCGTCGCCGGAGCCGCGGGCCAGGTAGGGATAGTTGGGGGCCAAGCTGAGGGTCGGAAACCTGGTCAACAGCGTCGCCCCAGTGGCGGGCAGCGTAACCCCCACGGGCGGCGTCGTCCCAGCGGGGGGCGCGCGGACGATCCCGGGCAGGTAGTCGCCCCGGAAACTGAACCCGTGATACTTGGTCTCCAGCGTCATGTTCAGATAGGAATTCTCGATCGGCGCAAGGCCGATGTTCAGCGCCACGTCGCCGGTCTTGCCGCCGCCGTCGAAATACTCGCCACCGGTCGCGATGATCGAGCCCCCGTGATCGGCCTTCTTCAGGATGATGTTGACGACGCCCGCGATGGCGTCGGTGCCGTACTGGGCCGCCGCGCCTTCCTGCAGCACTTCGACGTGGTCGATCTGGCCCACGGGAATCAGGCCGACGTCGGCGGCGGCGTTGCCGCTGAAGGCCCCGGCGGTGATCACCACGTTGGATGTGCTGTGGCGGCGCTTGCCGTTGACCAGCAACAGGGCGTGGTTGGGGCTGAGGCCCCGCAGCTTGATCGAGAGGTGGAAGGTCGTGGTGTCGGTGCCGGTCGCCTGCGCCTGCATGGACGGTATGTTCTGGGCCAGCGACTGGATCAGGTCCGGCTGGCCGGTGCGCTTCAGGATGTCGGAGCCCAGCACCTGGATAGGCGCCGGGCTGTCCACCGCCTTCAGTCCGGTGGTCCGGGTGCCGGTGACGATGATCTGATCGACTTCGGTCGGCGCGGCGTCAGCGGCCTGGGCCGGCTGACAGGCTAGAATAAGCGTGAAACCCGATGCTCCCGCGGCCAGAAGCCGCCTCGAAGAAACCCCCATAGTCTTACCCCCATCTCGTCCGGTGAATTTTCCTCCCTTCGTGTGGCGTCTTCCCCGATGTATCTGCGCGCTAAGCTGATCAGCCCGCGTCGTCTTGCGCCCAGCTTGGGGAGTGAGCGTTTGGACGCAACGCGGTCGCCGTCATATGACCGTCATGACCGAAAGTTGCGTTCTGGCGTCGCAATAGACCTCTGTCCTGCCCAGGATTTGTTCATGTGAGGACAGGCGGGGGCGCTGGTCAGCTCGGCGAACGCGGCTGACCCGTTAACCGCGTCCGGCGGAAGCGATGGAGTTCGACGGCTTGCCTACGTCGCGAAGGCTCGACGCAGGGCGGCAAGTTTGGCGGCCTTGAATTCCATCCCCACAGATGTCTGGGCGCCCACGATGTCGAAGCCGTGGAAGGCTCCGGGTATGACGAGAAGTTCGGTTGCTACGCCAGCGTCGGCAAGTCGACGGGCGTATTCCACGTCCTCTTCGACGAACAGGTCGATCGAGCCGACGCCGATGAAGGCCGGCGGCAGGCCTTTCAGATCCGCATGGCGAGCCGGGACGGCGCAAGCCGGAACGGTTCCTGTGCCGGGTTCCTCTCCCAGGAGGCAGCGCCATCCGAACCGGTTTTCTTCGGCTGACCAGCCCAATGACCCGATAGGGCTTGCTGGCACATGAGTGGCGCCGGTCCGATCATCGAGCATCGGATAGCTCAGGGCCTGAAAGATCAACGGCACCTCTCCGCGGTCGCGCGCGGTGAGAGCAAGGAGCGCCGCGTGACCGCCGCCGGCGCTCTCACCCATGACGGCGATCCGCTTACGATCCACGCCGAGGTCTTCAGCTTGGCGATAGAGCCATCGCAAGCCCGTGTAATTGTCCTCTATCGAGCCTGTATAGGTTGTCTCAGGGGCGAGCCGGTATTCTACGGTGACGATCACACAGTCGAGCGCGCCTGCGATGCTCTGCAAACTGGCGATATCGCCCTTTGCGGACATTCCGATATAGCCCCCTCCATGCATGTGCAGAACTGCGGGTTTGCCTTTACCCGGTTCGGCGTTGATCACATGGATGGTGAGGTCGGGGTTGCCCGCGGGTCCCGGGATGATGCGCGTCTCATATTTTGGCGCCTCCAACGGGAGAAACGTCAAAGCCTTCAGCCTGTCGCGCAACTGACCCAAGGTGCTGAGCGACGGTCCAGGAAAGCTCGCCTTTGCAAGCTGAATCATCTTGGCGATAGGTCTTAGCTCCGGGGCCACATAGGACAGATCGCTGATTGTCTCGGAGGTCGCGTCAGCCGCGGCGGTCCTCAGGGCTGACGGAGACGCCGTCGCAAGCGTCCCTCCCAATGCAGGATCGCGCCGAGAGATTCTCTTTCTGGTCGCCACCCTGACGCTTCCCGGCCTGTGGATTGATTTGGATGTGAAGATCGGGGACGGCAGATCAACGCGCCCCTCCCTCAGTGGAGCGCAAGAGACTTGCCGGCTTTCCGCCACGCGTCAATGAGACCACACTCCATGCCGCCGGACAGAGGATCATTCGCGGCGATCCCGACGAACATGGCGCGCGCGGCCTTCAGCTCGGCCGCAAGCTTTTTCGGCGATCGGCGCCGATAATCAAGGCGCCGATGGTCTCCAGGCCCTGCCCGGGCGAAAATCGGTTGGATTATTACGAAATCGTCGGTTTGTAATACCGCAGAAGCCGGCGGAGGTCCTGCCGGCCCAGACGGAGTTTGCCATGAACCGTTGGCTCAGAAATTGGCGTTTGGCGGTGACCGTCGGGGTCCTCAGTTTGACGCTGGCGGCTTGCCAGAAGGCCGAGGTGAAGCCACAGGCGGCCGCGCCGGTCGCGGAGAAGGAATATACGGTCGGCTGGACGATCTATGCCGGCTGGATGCCGTGGCCTTACGCCGAGCAGTCAGGGATCCTCAAGAAGTGGGCCGACAAGTACCACGTGAAGATCAAGCTGGTTCAGGTGAACGACTATGTGGAGAGCCTGAACCAGTACACGGCCGGCAAGCTGGACGCCGTGACATCGACGAACATGGACGCCCTGACCATTCCGGCCGCCGCCGGCAAGGACACCACGGTGGTGATGCTGGGGGACTATTCCAACGGCAATGACGGGCTGATCCTGAAGGACGCCTCCAGCCTGGCGGCCATCAAGGGGCGGCCGGTGAACCTGGTGGAGAACTCGGTCTCCCACTACCTGCTGGCCCGCGCCCTGGAGAGCGTCGGCCTGAAGATCAGCGATGTGAAGGTGGTCAACACCTCCGACGCCGACATCGTCGCGGCCTTCGCCTCCAAGGACGTGACCGCCCTGGTGACCTGGAACCCGCAACTCTCGGAGATCAGGAAGCTGAAGGACGCCCACGCGGTCTTCGACTCCTCCAAGATCCCGGGCGAGATCGAGGACACCCTGATCCTGTCCACCGAGGTGGCCAAGGCCAACCCCGACGTGGCCAAGGCGCTGACCGGCGCCTGGTATGAGACCCTGGCGGTGATGATGAAGCAGGACGCGGCCGGCAAGGCGGCCCGCGAAGCCATGGCCAAGGCGTCGGGCACCGACCTGGCCGGCTACGAGGCGCAGCTCAAGACCACCTTCCTCTACGTCGATCCGAAGGCGGCGCTGGCGGCGACCACCAGCCCAGACCTGGTGGCGGCCAACGACAAGGTGCGCCAGTTCAGCTTCAAGACCGGCCTGTTCGGCCAGGGCGCCAAGTCGGTGGACGACATCGGCATCGAGTTCCCGGGCGGCAAGATCCTGGGCAACCCGGCCAATGTGAAACTGCGCTTCGATCCGACCTTCATGCAGGCCGCCGCCGACGGTAAGCTCTAGGTCCAGACTGTCCGTTCAAGGCCGCCGCCCCATGCGCCGATTGCTCAACGCCCGGCCGCATGGCGGCGGCGGGCTCCTTCTGGGCCTGCTGCCCATCCTGATCCTGGCGATCGTCTACCTGGCGGCGTCCGGCGCGCGGCACGCCGAGAACCCCCGAGACCGCATCCTGCCGACCCCTGCGGCGATGGCCGCGGCGATCCAGACCATGGCTTTCGAGGCCGACCCGCGCACCGGCGAGATCCCGCTGGTTTCGGACACCACCGCCAGCCTGCGCCGGCTCTCCATAGGCATCGGCCTGGCGGCGGTCACCAGCTTGATCCTGGGCCTTGGCGTGGGGCTGCTGCCCTATGTCCGGGCCGGCCTGGGGCCGGTGATCACCACCATCTCGGTGATCCCGCCGATCGCGGTCCTGCCGATCCTGTTCATCGCCTTTGGCCTGGGGGAGACCGCCAAGATCGTGCTGATCTTCATCGGCATCACCCCGGTGATGGTGCGCGACCTGGCCGCCCACGTCTCCGCCATCCCCGAGGAACAGCTGGTCAAGGCCCAGACCCTGGGCGCCAATACCTGGCTGGTCGCGATCCGGGTCGCCCTGCCCCAGGCCCTCCCCCGGCTGATCGACGCCCTGCGGCTGGCGCTCTGCCCGGCCTGGGTCTACCTGATCTCCGCCGAGGCCATCGCCGCCGACGTGGGGCTGGGCTACCGGATCTTCCTGGTCCGCCGCTACCTGGCGATGGATATCATCCTGCCCTACGTGGCCTGGATCACCCTGCTGGCCGTGGCCATGGACTTCGCCCTGTTCCTGATCAGCCGCAGGGCCTTCCCCTGGGCCTATTCGGCCAGGAGCCGCTGATGGGCGCGCTCACCTTCCGCAATGTCTGGGTGGAATACGGCGACAAGGTCGTTCTGGAGAAGCTCGACCTCAAGATCGAGGACCGCGCCTTCGTCTCCATCGTGGGACCGTCCGGGGCGGGCAAAAGCACCTTCCTGCGCCTGGCGCTCGGCCAGGAAGCGCCCACCCGCGGGACCATCGACCTCGACGGCGAACCGCTGCGCGCCGAGCCCGGGCCCGACCGGGGCGTGGTGTTCCAGAAGTACTCGGTCTTCCCGCACATGAGCACGCTGGAGAACGTGATGTTCGGCGCGGAATGCCAGGCGCGCGTCACCGGCCGCCTGTTCGGGCGCCGCCGCCGCGAGGCGCGGGAGGCGGCCGCGGCCATGCTGGAGCATGTGGGCCTGGGCGACGCGCTGGCGGTCTATCCGCGCGAACTCTCCGGCGGCATGCAGCAGCGGCTGGCCATCGCCCAGGCCCTGATCACCCGCCCGCGCATCCTGCTGCTCGACGAACCTTTCGGGGCCCTCGATCCCGGCGTGCGGCTCGACATGCACGAGCTGATCCTGAACCTCTGGCGTGAGCACGGCCTGACCATCCTGATGGTCACCCACGACATCAAGGAGGCCTTCAAGCTGGGCACCCGGGTGCTCGGCATCGACAAGCGCCGCCGCGACCCGCAGGCGCCGCACCGCTACGGGTCGACCGCCGTCTACGACCTGCCTCTGGACGAAAAGACCCGGAAGAAACCGCCGACTGAGGACTTGGCCGCCGCCACCTAGCGGCTGGCGATGTAGGCCCGCCACCCGCCGAGCTCAGAGATGTCTTCCGCGCCATCGAGGGCGCGGGGCTCGGCCACGAACCCCTTCACCTGGCTGCCGTCGTGCAGGGTGACCGTGCCGATGGCCAGTGGTGGCGGCACCTCGACCACGAAGCTGCCGAAGGCCTCGACCGAGAGCTCATAGACCTCGACCTCGATCGGGCGTCCGCCGTCGCCGACATGGACCAGCGCCGGCTTCGGGGGCGTCGTATTGGCCATGGCGTAGAGCTTGTAGGCATCCGCCGTCAGGGTGCGTTCCACCAGCCGCGCGGCGCGCGAGGTGAGCTGCCAGTGCAGCGGCATGCCGGCCAGGTGCGCGCCCACCACGCAGAGCTTCACGGTCTGTGCCTTGCCGTCGATGTCCAGGGCGGGGGCTTCGGGCATGGGGGCGATCTCCTCATAGCGGCGGGCAAGGTCCAGCAGGGCGGCGTCGGCGAAGGCGGGGCCGATCAGCGTGACGCCGAAGCCGGTGGCGTTGGCGCGGAAGCCCGCCGGCACGGCGATGGCGCTCATGTCGAGCAGGTTCACGAAGTTGGTGTAGAGGCCGAGGTTGGCGTTGAGCGCGAAGGGCTCGGCCATGAGCTCGCGCAGCCGGTAGATGGTCGGCGTGGTGGGCAGCAGCAGGACGTGCGCCGCGTCCCAAAGCGCCTCGGCCGCGCGGGCGTGCGCCTGCAGGGCATAGAGGCCGCGGAAGGTCTCGACGCCGGAAACGCCGTGTCCTGCCTGGACGATGGCCCGGACCACAGGGTGGATGGCGGCCGGGTTATCGCGCAGCAGGTCCTCGAGCGCGGCCGTACGCTCGGCCACCCAAGGTCCGGAATAGAGCAGCTTCGCCGCGTCGAGCAGGGGCTGGATGTCCACCTCGACCGGCAGCCCGCCGGCCTCGACCAGCCGCATCGCGGCCGCGCCGAACAGGGCTTCGGCCTCCAGGTCGCCGAAGAACTGCAGCTGATGGCGCGGCGGCAGCGCGAAGCGGAACTTGGGGGGTATGGCGGGGCCCGCCTGCTCGCGACGGGAATAGGCGTCCTCGGCGTCGAAGCCGGCGGCCACCGAGTCCACCAGCGCCGCGTCGGCCGCGTCGGACGCCAGGACGGTGATGCAGTCGAGCGAGCGGCAGGCCGGGATCAGTCCGGTTGTGCTCCAGCGGCCCTTGGTGGGCTTCAGGCCCACGAGGCCGTTGAAGGCGGCGGGCACGCGGCCCGAACCGGCGGTGTCGGTGCCGAGCGCGAAGGCCACCAGACCCGCGGCCACCGCCACGCCCGATCCCGAGCTCGACCCGCCGGAGACATAGTCGCGATTGTAGGCGCAGGCCGGCGCGCCATAGGGACTGCGGGTCCCCACCAGGCCGGTAGCGAACTGGTCAAGGTTGGTCTTGCCGACCATGACCGCGCCGGCGGCCAGCAGGCGCTCCACGACCGTCGCCGAGCGGTCCGGGCGGTAGGCGTAGGCCGGGCAGGCGGCGGTGGTCGGCAGGCCGTCCACATCGATATTGTCCTTCACCGCGAAGGGGACGCCGGCCAGCGGCAGATCCTCGCCGGCCGCCACGCGGACGTCGACCGCGCGGGCGGCCGCCAGCACGGCCTCGCGCGGCGATCGTTCGATCCAGGCCTGCGGCTGGACGGCGTCGTAGGCGGCGATGCGGTCCAGCACTTCGGTCGCCACCGCCTCGGCGGACCGCCGCCCGCCGCGGACCCCATCGGCAATGCCCAGGACCGACAGGCGCACGGTCACGCGGGCTCCAGGGCGAGCAGCGGCGCGCCGGGCGCGACGGCCTGCTTCTCCGCGGCATAGACGCGGGTGACCACGCCGGCGGCGGGGCTCGCCACATCGCACTCGGTCTTCATGGCCTCGATCACCGCGATCACCGCGCCCTTCTCGACCCGGTCGCCGGCCTGGACGAGCATCTTCCAGACACTGCCGCCAAGCGGCGCCTCCACCACCTCCGACCCCGCCGGAACCTCGATCTCCGGAGGCGCAGCGACATCGGCGGCGACGTCGGTGAGGGCGCTCACCCGGTCGAATTCGCCCCTGGCCTGCCAGTCGGCCCGCTCCGCGTCGAAGGCGGCCCGGCGGGTGGTCTGGAAGGCCTCGATGCTGTCGGCGTTCTCCGCCAGGAACTGACGATAATCCGACAGCCGGAAGGTCTCGTCATCGATGCGGATTTCGCGCCGGCCCAGCGGGAAGTCGCGACGCCATTCGACAAGCTCCTCGGCGCTGACCGGGAAGAACCGCACCTGGTCGAAGAACCGCAGGAGCCAGGGCTTGCCCTCGATGAAGGCGTTGGTCTGACGGTAGGTGTTCCACACTTGGATGGTGCGTCCGAACAGCTGATAGCCGCCCGGTCCCTCCATCCCATAGATGCACATATAGGCGCCGCCGATGCCGACGACGTTTGGCGGTGTCCATGTGCGGGCGGGATTGTACTTGGTGGTCACCAGCCGGTGCCGCGGATCGATCGGGGTCGCCACCGGGGCGCCCAGGTAGACGTCGCCCAGGCCCATCACCAGATAGCGGGCGTCGAAGACGATGCGGTGGACATCCTCCTCGCTGGCCAGGCCGTTGATACGGCGGATGAACTCGATGTTGTCGGGACACCAGGGCGCGTCGTCGCGGACCGAGGCCATGTACTTCTCGATCGTCTGATAGATCGCCGGGTCTTTCCACGACAGCGGCAGGTGGACGACGCGCGACGGAATCTCGAAATCGTCCAAGCCGCCCAGCCGGTCCTCGGCGTCGGCCAGCGCCTGCAGCAGGCGCGCCTGGGCGAGGACCCGGCTGTCGTAGTGGACCTGCAGCGAGCGGATGCCGGGCGTGATGTCGATGACGCCGGGCAGCGCCATGGCCTGCAACTCCAGCATCAGGGCGTGGACGCGCAGGCGCAGCTCAAGATCGAGCACGATGGGACCGTATTCCACCAGCAGATGCCGGTCGCCCTGACGGCGATAGACCACCCGCGGCCGGTGGCCCTGGGACTCGATGGTCCCCAGGATCGGAGTCAGGGCGGCGAGCGCTGGCGCCGCGATCATGGCCGGCGGGGGCGCCGCCAGCGTCCGCACCAGGGTGTCCTCCGCCTGCTCGGCCTCCACTGCGGCGGCGTCGTCGACCAGGCTGAAGCGAACGGTGTCGCCCGGGGCCAGTTGGCCGACCTTCCAGAGGTCCGCCTGGATCACCACCAGCGGGCAGACGAATCCGCCAAGCGACGGGCCGTCCGGCCCAAGGATGATCGGCATGTCGCCGGTGAAGTCGACCGCGCCGATCGCGTAGGCGTTGTCGTGGATGTTTGAGGGGTGCAGGCCGGCCTCGCCGCCATCGCGGCGCGCCCATTCCGGCTTCGGCCCGACCAGCCGCACGCCGGTTCGGTTGGAATTGTAGTGCACGGCCCAGGCCGTCGCCTGCAGCATCGCGACGTCGTCCGGTGTGAAGAAATCCGGTGCGCCGTGCGGCCCGTAGAGCACCCGCAGCGTCCAGGCCCCGGTGAGCGTCGCGCGTGCGGCGCAATCCAGCGGCGGCTCCGCCGGCGCCGTCCCGGTCCCGATCCGCAGCACGTCGCCGGCGGCCAGGGCGCGGCCGGCGTGGCCGCCAAACCCGCCCAGGGTGAAGCTCGATTTCGACCCCAGATAATCGGGCACATCCAGCCCGCCCTGGATCGCCAGGTAGGCCCGAAGTCCGGCGCCCCGCACCCGCCCCAGCCGTAGCGTCTGGCCGCCGGCGACCTCAAAAGGCGCATAGGCGGCGACCGGCGCGCCGTCGAGGGTGGCCTGCAGGTCGGCGCCGGTCAGGCAGACGACGGCGGCATGATTGAACAGCAGGGTCGGGCCGAGCGCGGTGACCTCCAGCCCGGCAGCGCCCTCCGGATTGCCGAGCAGCCGGTTGGCCAGTCGAAACGCCAGCGGGTCCATGGGGCCGGACGGCGGCACGCCCACATCCCAGTAGCCCTGGCGACCGGGGTAGTCCTGCACCGTGGTCGAGGGCCCGCCGCTCAGAACCCGCAAGGTGCGCGGCTCATACACGACCTCGGCAAGCGCCCGGGTAGAGACCTCGCCGCTCACAAACGCGTCGCTGCGCGCCACCTGCCGCAGCCAGTCGAGGTTGGTCTCCAGACCTGACAGCCGGGTCTGGTCCAGGGCCTGTTGCAGCGCCAGCACCGCCGTTGGACGATCGGGCGCAGTAACGATCAGCTTGGCGATCATCGGGTCGTAGAAGGCGCTGATCTCCACCCCGTCGGTGACCCAGGTTTCGACACGGGCCTGGGGCGGGAAGCCCACCTCCGTCAGCACGCCGGAGCTTGGGCGATAGTCCTGATCCGGGTCCTCGGCGTAGAGCCGCGCCTGGATCGACGCGCCGCGGGTCTCGCCGGCCCACGCATCAAGGAAGCCGTAGTCGCCTGCGGCGCCGCGGATCATCCATTCCACCAGGTCGACGCCGGTGACCTGCTCGGTGACGCCGTGCTCCACCTGCAGCCGGGCGTTGACCTCGAGGAAGAAGAAGTCGTCGCGGTCGGCGTCATAGAGGAATTCCACCGTACCGGCGGAGCGATAGTTCGCGGCGCGGGCCAGGCGCACCGAGGCCTCCATCAGGGCCGCGCGGGTAGCCGGCGGCAGGTGCGGCGCGGGGGTCTCCTCGATGACCTTCTGGTTGCGTCGCTGAAGGGAGCAGTCCCGTTCGCCGAGCGCGATCACCTGCCCCTGGCCGTCACCGAACACCTGCACCTCGACGTGCCGGGCCTTGCGGACGTAGCGCTCGAGGAAGACCCCGCTGTCGGCGAAATTGGCGCCGCCCAGCCGCGTCACCGCCGCGAAGGCTTCGGCCACTGAGGCGGAATCCTCGCAGACCCGCATGCCGATGCCGCCGCCGCCGGCCGTCGCCTTGAGGATCACCGGAAAGCCGATTCGTTCCGCCGCGGCGAGCGCCGCCATGGCGTCCGTGAGCAGGTCCGTACCGGGCGCCAGCGGCACGCCCTGGGCCTGGGCCAGCTCGCGGGCGGTGTGCTTCAGGCCAAAGGCCCGGAGGTTATCGGCGGTCGGGCCGATGAAGACGACGCCCGCCGCCTCGCAGGCCTCGGCGAAGGCCGTGTTCTCCGAGAGGAAGCCATAGCCGGGATGGATCGCCTGGGCGCCCGTGGCCTTGGCCGCCGCCAGCACCGCCTCGACATTCAGATAGCTTTCCGCCGCCGGGCCGGGCCCGAGCCGCACGGCCTCGTCGGCCTGGCTGACATGCAGGGAGCCCGCGTCGGTGTCGGAGAACACCGCCACCGACCCAACACCCATCTGGCGCAAGGTCCGGATGATCCGGCAGGCTATGGCGCCGCGGTTGGCGATCAGGACCTTCTTGAACACGCTTTAAGGTCCTCAGGCCGAGATGATCATGCGCACGGGCGTCGGGTTGAAGCCGTTGCAGGGGTTGTTGATCTGCGGGCAGTTGGAGACCACGGCGACCAGGTCCATCTCGGCGCGGATTTCGACGAACAGCCCGGGCGCGGAGATCCCGTCGACGATCCCCAGCGCCCCGTCGGCCTCCACCGGCACGTTCATGAACCAGTTGATGTTGGAGACCATGTCGCGCTTGCCGCGCCCGTGGCGGCCGTTGGCCTGCAGGAAGTTTTCCACACAGGCGTGCTGCGACTTGGTGTGGTGGCCATAGCGCAGGGTGTTGCTCTCGCAGGAACAGGCGCCGCCGATGGTGTCGTGATAGTCCACCGAGGTCGCGGTGATGGTCACCATCGCCCGGCCCTCGTTCGACAGCAATGTCGCGCCGGCCCGCAGGAAGACGTTGGCCTGCGCGGCGATGGTGTCCTGGGCGCTGTAGCGCTCGGCGTCGTCGGCCAGGGCGTACATCAGGAAGTCCACCGCCTGGTTGCCCTCCAGGTCGATGATCCGCAGGGTCTGGCCCTTGCGGACCACAGCGTCCCAAGGCGCCCGGGCCGGAACGATCTCGTCCAGAATGGTCGTCACCGGCGCAGGTCCTCCTCCACGTTGAGAAAGGCCCGCAGACCTTCCGGCGTGGCGTTGCGGATGGGGTCGTCGACGGGCGTGGGGGGACCTCGCCAGGCGAGCGCCCGGGCCGGCGTGACGATGTATTCCGGACGGGAGTCGAGCACGTGCGGACAGTTGGCGAGCACCACGATCACATCCATTTCCGCCCGCAGCGTCACCTGGCGACCCGGCGCGAAGGGACCGATCTGCGGCTCGGTCGCCCCGTCATGCCCCACGCGCACGCCCTTGAACCAGTTGATGCAGGGATGGATGTCCTTGCGTCCAAGGCCGTACTTGGCGACCCCGAGCGCGAAGCGGTCCCGGGCGTTCGGGTGCGCCCCCCAGTTGTCGCCGTCGCCGTAGCGGCGGGCGTTGGATAGGGCGTTGGAGGCGCCGCAAAAGGCGTCGTGGGATCCGGCGTCGTCCTCCAGGATGCTGAGCATCACCTTGCCCATGTCTGAAAGCAGCAGGCGGCCGGCGCCCAGATAGGCGTTCCACTGGACCTTCAGGGTGTCGGCGACATTCAGCCGCTCGATCGGCCGCTCGGCGTTGAACACCAGGGTCGAGAGGCAGGCGTCGCCGTGCAAATCCACCAGACGCAGGCGGGCGCCGCGATCGAGACGCTTGGCGGCATAGCCTCCCGCCGCGATCGTCTCGGCCCACAGCATGGCGTCGGGCGCGACGCCAGCCGGCCGGTCGTCGGCGGCGGTCGCCGGAACGGTAGGCATGGCCTCGACCCTGGTTCCGGCCATGGCGCGGGCGTGAGCACGGGCGCCCGCGGGATCGGCGGTGCCGGACCCGCTCATCGCGAGCTCTCCGCACCGTGCGCGTGCAGCGGCGGAAGCAGGGCGGTGGTCGTCACAAGCGTGAGTTGCTGGACGCCGCGGACCTTGCGCAGCTGATCGCACAGGTCACGCAGCCGTTCCGACGGCCCCTGCACCAGCAGCACCTCCATGGACTGGTCGTCCTCCAGGAAGACGTGCTGCGAGGAGATCACCTCCTTGACGAACTCGCCCTGGGTGTGGGCGAGCGCCTGGCGCACCCGACCGCTCTCGGCGCGATAGATCAGCGTGATCGTGCCGGCCAGCACCGCACCGTCGAGGCCCTCGCTGTGCTCGGCCAGTTCGTGGCGGATCAGCTCTGAGATCATCTGCGAACGGCTCGGCAGGTTGCGCGCCGCGACCATGGCGTCCAGCTGGAACAGCAGTTCCGCAGGGAGGCTGACGCTCAGGCGGGCCAGGGTGGTCGGGACATCCGTCATGACCTCGAAGCTATATTTTTATTACGAGTTTCTCCAATCGTAATAATTGCGCCCGCTACCCCGGCGGGCGGCGCTGATGCGGTTCGCGGCGCCCCGCCGCGACGGCGCCTACATTCTGGCCACCGCCGATCTGCGCGGCGCGCCAGTCCAGCTACGCCACAACGGGCGTTGTCCCGGCCGGCGACGGGGCCCGAGCTTGCCCAAGCGGCAGGCGATGGGGCCGCGGAGGAGCGCTGGTCGCCTTGTCTGCGGACCGGCGAAGGTCCGCCTGAGACGGCGGCCCTAGCGCCCGGCCAACTTGGCGCGAACCATGGCGTCGACGCGGTCGAGGCCGCGGAGCGGATCGTCGGACTGTTCCAGCACGCCATAGAGGTCGCGCAGGTCCCTGGTGGAGATGCGCCGGACCGCTTTCTCGCGGGTCCATTCCAGGCCCACCGTCTGGCCCAGGCGGCAGGCCTTCTGCACCAGCGCCGCGCGCTCATTGGGGCCGCCGCGGGCCAGGAGCTTGTCGAGGATGGCGTTCCAGTTCGGCGAGCCGGAAAAGCAGCCCGACAGGTGGTTGCAGTCCCCGGTCCAGAAGCGCCGGTACCAGCGCGCCTGCACCGGGTTCTCGAACTGCACGCTGGCGAGCGGGACGGTGGGGCGGCAGGCCGCGGCGATGAAATCGTCCGCCTGGGCCGCACTCGATACGCTGGCGATCGTCATCGCCAGCAAGGCTGTTTTACGCATGGACTGCATTGGCTTCACTCTGAACCGCGCCGGTGATGGGCCCCTCGGCCCGCCCTTCGACGAACTGCCGCACATAAGGATTGTCGGTCCGGTCGAGATCCGCGGCCGGGCCCTGCCAGACGATTTTTCCGCCCTGCAGCATGGCGATCTCGTCGCCGATGGTCCGCGCCGAGGCCAGATCGTGGGTGATGGAGACCGCGGTGCAGCCCAGGTGGCGCACCTGCTCGACGATCAGGGCGTTGATCGCCGCCGCGGTGATCGGATCGAGGCCGGTGGTCGGCTCGTCGAAGAACAGGATCTCCGGATCGGCGACCACCGCGCGGGCCAGGCCCACGCGCTTCTGCATGCCCCCGGAGAGCTCCGAGGGATAGAGGTCGGCGGCCTCCGGCCCGAGCCGGATGCGGGCGAGCGCGCCGATCGCCCTTTCCCTGGCCTTCCGCCGGGGTACGCCGTCGGCGTTGATCAGCCGGAAGGCGACGTTCTCCCAGACGGTCAGGCTGTCGAACAGCGCCGAACCCTGGAAGAGCACGCCGACGCTGGAGAACAGCCGTCGCCGCGCCGGCTCGCTCAGGTCTACCGTGTCGCGGCCGTCCAGCGCGATCTCGCCGGCGTCGGGCCGCAGCAGGCCGAGCGCGGTCTTGATGGTCACCGACTTGCCCTGCCCGGACCCGCCGATGATCACCAGCGAGCGGCCGGCCGCGACGCTGAGGTTGAGGCCGGCCAGGACCGGGGCGCCGTCGAAGCGCTTGTGGACCGCTTTCCACTCGAGTTTGGGGACGGCGCTCATCGGTGCGCGAACAGCGAGGTGAGCAGATAGTCCGCCGCGAAGATCAGCACGGCGGACGAGACCACGGCGTGGGTCGTCGCACGGCCGACGCCGCGCGCGCCGCCCGAGGCGTTGTAGCCGTGGTAGCAGCCCATCAGGGCGACGATGAAGCCGAACACCGCGGCCTTTATCAGGCCGGACCCGACGTCCCACGCCTGCAGGAAGGTAGCGGTGTTGTGGATATAGGTGGTCGGGTTGAAGTTCAGCACCCGCACAGCCACCAGCCAGCCGCCGGCCACGCCCAGGGTGTCGGCGACCGCCGTGAGCAACGGCAGGACCAGCACCGCCGCCAGCAGCCGCGGCGCGACCAGGTAGCGGAAGGGGTCGGTGGAGAGGGTGCGCATGGCGTCGATCTGCTCGGTCGCGCGCATGGCCCCGATCTCCGCGGCTATGGCCGCCGAGACCCGCCCCGCCAGCATCAGGGCCGCCAGCACGGGGCCAAGTTCACGGGTGATGCCCAGGGCCACGATCTGCGGCATCACCTGCTCGGCGTTGAACCGCCCGCCGCCGGTGAAGATGTTGAGCGCCAGCGCCGCGCCGGTGAAGACGGCGGTCAGGCCCACCACCGGCAGCGAGAAGAAGCCGATGGCCACAAGCTGGCGTACGAGCTGTCCCGGGAACCAGGGCGGGCTGAACAGCGCCGCGGCGCCGCGCACGGCGAAGAGGGCGACGGCGCCCACCGAGCGGATCGCGCCCAAGGCGCCCCGCCCGATCGCGCGCACCGGATCGGGGCGCGGCGCCGGGACGCCGACGGCGGTCACCTACTGGGCTCCGGCCGTCGCCGGGGCGGCCGGCTCAGGCTCGGGCTTGGGCGCCTGGGGCCGCATCACCTGTCCGATCAGGCCGAACAGGTCGACCGCGCCCTGGGTGTTCTCGATCTCGCTCCCGGCCCTGAGCATGTCCGCCGCGCCGCCCGGCGCGATGGCGACATGCACGCCGCCCAGCAGGCCGTCGCTGGTGATCTTGGCAGTGGAGTCCGACGGCAGCTTCACGGTGGGGTCGAGGCTGAGGCGGGTCACCGCCATATAGGTCCTGGGGTCCAGGGTGACCTGCGAGACCGTGCCCACCTTGACCCCGGCCACGCTGACCGCCGCGCCCGGCGCCAGCGAGCCGGCCTCGCCGAACCTGGCCGTCAGCTCATAACCGCCCCGCGTCTTGCCGACGCCGCCGAGGCTCAGCGAATAGATCAGGAAGGCGGCGGCCACGGCGATCACCGCGACGCCCATGCCGGTTTCGGCCCATTGTTCACGCACGGCGGAAGCCTCCCGGGCTCAAGGTCAGTTGCGCGCCACACCCGCGGCGGGCCGCTGGGCGTCGCGTTGCAGTTGGGCGATCAGCACGCCGACGTCGCCGCCGGCGTTGTCGATCGTCGACACGAAATCCTGCTGCTGGGTGATGGCCAGCCAGACGCCCTTGAACTGCACGTCGACGACCTTCCACGACCCGCCGGCGCCCTGCACCCGCCAGGCCACCACGACGGGCCGGTCCAGCTGGCCGCCGGAGATGGTCGTGTTGACCACCACGTCGCCGGGCTTGCGGACCACCGATCCGGTCACCGTCAGCTTCTCGCCGCGATAGTCGTCGATCCGGCTCTGGTAGACGCCTTCGGCATAGGTCCGGAACGCCGTGGCGAACTGCTGGCGCTGGGCGGGCGTGACCGTGCGCGCATATTTGCCGAGCACGAAGTTGGTGACCTTGGGGACGTCGGCGAGCTCATTGATCGCCTGATGGAACGTCGCCTTCTTCTGGGCGATGCTGAGGCCACGGTCGGCCAGGACCGCGATCACCTTTTGGGCGGCGGTCTGCACGAACTGCTCGGCCTGGGGCTCGCGGCCGGCCTGCGCCAGGGCCGGCGGGGCCGCGCCGAACGCGATCAGGAGCATCAGGAGCGCAGCTTGAAAGGCGCGTCTTCGAGTTTGGCTGTGCATCTGGGATCCGAATGGAGGCGTCCCTCAATGAGGAACGGGCGACGGCTCTGCCGGGGGCTCGGCCGGGACGGGTTCGAAGTCGGGCAGGACGTCCGGCTCGCCGCTCGCCCCCCGCACGACGAACGCCCGGCGCTGGGTGTAGGCCGAGCGGGTCGTCGCATAGGGGTCGGTGGCGTCCTTGAGCGCCTTGAAGGCGCCGTCCGCGCGCAGGCGGCTGTCGACGGTAGTGGCCGCGAAGCGCGTGGCGCCCAGGGTCGTGCTGACCCCGCCGGTGACCAGCGAGACCGGGTCGGTGATGATGTCCACAATCATGCCAAGCCCATCTCTGACGTTCGAGGGTCCGACGATCGGTATATAGATATAGGGGCCCGGTTGGGCGCCGTAGCGTCCGAGCGTCTGGCCGAAGTCCGCGTCGCGAGGCGGCAGTTTCATGCCCGTGGCCACGTCGAACATCCCGAGCAGGCCGACCGTGGAATTTATCAGGAAGCGCGCCGTCGCCTTGCCGGCCCGCCTGGGATGGCCCTGGGCCAGGTGGTTGATCGCCGTGCCGGGTTCGCCGAGGTTCTCGACCACGGCGCTGACCCGGTTGCGGATCGGCTGCGGGGTGACCCGCCGGTAGCCGTGCGCCACGGGGGCGATGAGGCCCCGGTCCAGCCCCATGCTGAAGGCGAACAGCTGCTGGTTGGCCCCGCGCCAGGGATCGTAGGGCGTCGCCGCCAGGTCGGCGGGCGGGAGTTCGCCATTCGCGGGCGCGGCGGCCGGACTGTCCGGCTGGGCGAGCGCCCCCGGCGGCGCGGCGAGGATCGCCGAGGCCGCGGCCAGGCCGGCCACCGCAAGCCGGCGGCGGCGGCAAGCGAAGCCTTCGTACCGCGCGGTCGTCACAGGGGTTTGCACTCGACTAAGGGACCACGTTGAGGTCTGCGCGCAGCGTCCGCGCCGGCGCCTGGCTGGGCTTGGCGCGTCCGCGTGCGCCCAGGACGCTGTTGCTGACGGGGTTGGAGGTGGCGCGTCTGGCGAGGAATTTCAATCGGGGGTCGCATATTCGACCCGCGATACGATTTCCCGCGCACGCAGCGAGGCCGACGCGCGCCTCGGCCGCCGGGTTCATTTGCGCCGTTCTGATGTCGTCGTTCATCGATGCCCCGGGAACGGCTGGCCACGCCTCGTATCGGGATGACGCCGCGCGAGGCCAGACACCTCCCTGCGGTCTGCATTTCCGACGTAGACGGCCTTTGGGCGGTGGCGGAAGCCGCCTGGCCGCGTGACTTGGACCGGAAATCGACCGATCAATGCGGGCGTGCGCCCACCCCCCTCCCCGCAGGCCCCACGCTCCTTGTCGCCGCTCTGGCGGGCGTTGCTGGCCTGCGGCATGGCCGCGCCGGTGCTGGCCCTGGTCTCGACGCTCGTGGCCATGGCCGCCAATCCCGGCTTCAATCCGGCGCGGCAGTATCTCAGCGAGCTCGGCGGGGCCTCGGCCGGGGCGGCGGCCCTCTTCAACACCGGCGTCTTCGCGGCCGGGCTGATGGCCGCCCTGGCCGGCGGCGGCTTCGCGCTGGCGATCCTCGCCCTGACCGACGCCCGTTGGGCGGCCGGCCTGACGCTGACGGTGTTCGCACTTTCCGGCGCCGGCATGGGGCGCGCGGCGCTCTACCCCTGGCCGGACCCGCGGCACCTGGCGATCAACCTCGCCCTGGGCATCCAGCTGGCGCCGCTGTTGCTGATCTGGGGGTTGTGGCCGCGCCGCGACATGCGCCGGCTGAAGCTGTTCCTGATCGCGGTCTTCGCCGTCATGGCCACGCTCACCGTCCTGACCAGGCACCTCGTTTTCCCCAGCCTGGTGAACGACGCCAACGTCGGATGGTGGGAACGGGCCTATGCCCTGGTCCTCGTAGGCTGGGTGGGGATCGCCGCTTTCGCGCTCGAACGGCGCCTGTTGCGCGAAGCCTCTGCGACAAAAACAGCCTAGCCAGCGACCAACCGCAACTGTATGGGCTGCATTCACGATTTCGTGATTGATTGTCTGCGAAACACACCGATGCTGCATTGCAGCACCGCGTCGCGGCGGCTCGTGTGTTTGGGGACATGAAGGTGATGACCGATCTGGCGACCCGCCTGGAAGGATCTGGCCATTGGTCGGGGACAGAGGCGTCGTCCCTGCCCTGGCTGCCGCCGGAATCCCCGCTGCGGATGCCGCGCCAGGCCCTGGACGAGACGTTCGCGGGGCCCGCCTGCATTCCGGCCACCTCGCCGCGCGATATCGCCTGGCGGCGGTTCGCGGTGTTCGGCGGCGCCGCGGTGCTGACCGCCCTGGTCGCTATCGGCCCCTACATCCTCTGCGGCCGGGCGGGCTTCGACGGCCTCGAAGCGCTGGGCTTCGGCATCTTCCTCGTGCTGGCCTCGGCCATCGCCTGCTGGTTCTGCACGGCGCTCGCCGGCCATTTCGTGCTGAGGGCGGCCCGGGAACAGGACGACCTGGCGTTTGCGCCCCATCCCTCGGCGCCGGTGACCCGCACCGCCCTGCTGGTGCCGCTCTACAACGAAGATGCCGAGGCGGTGTTCGCGCGGCTCAGCGCCCTCGACGCGTCCCTGGCGCGCCTCGGTGTCTCCTCGGCCTTCGACATCTTCGTGCTGAGCGACTCCACCCGGGAAAACATCGCGGTGGCCGAGCAGGCGGCCTTCCGCGTGCTGCGCGCCCACGCGCAAAGCGGCCTTTTCCTGCGCCGCCGGCTCAAGAACCACGAGCGCAAGGCCGGCAATATCTGCGACTGGGTCCGCCGGTTCGGCGGCGCCTATGAGTTCATGGTGGTGCTCGACGCCGACAGCACCATGGCCGGCGAAACCCTGCTGCGCCTGGTGGACGCGATGGAGCGCAGCCCCGGCGTCGGCCTCATCCAGACCGCGCCGACCATCATCGGCGCGGCGACCCTGTTCGCCCGGCTTTCGCAGTTCGGCGTGCGGATGTACGGCCGGGTCGCCGCCGCGGGCCTCGCCTGGTGGGCGGGCGCGGAGGCGAGCTACTGGGGCCACAACGCCATCGTCCGCACCCGCGCGTTCGCGGCCAGCGCGGGCCTGCCGATCCTGCCGGGCGTGAAACCCTTCGGCGGCCATGTGCTGAGCCACGACGTGGCGGAGGCCGCCCTGATGCGGCGCGCCGGCTGGGCGGTGCACGTCACCGCCGCGCTCGACGGCAGCTGCGAGGAGACGCCGCCGACCCTGCTGGACTTCATCCAGCGCGACCATCGCTGGTGCCAGGGCAACTTGCAGCACCTGCGTCTGATCGGGGCCAAGGGCCTGCACCCGATCAGCCGCGCGCAGCTGGCGATGGGGGCCATGGCCTATCTGTCCTCGCCGCTATGGTTCGCCGGCCTGGCCATCGGCCTGGCCCTGCAGCTCCGCTATCCCGTCGACTGGTCCTCCTTCTGGTATTTCCTGAAGCCGACCTTCTCGCCCTTCATGCTGACGTCGCTGCTGTCGGGGCTGATGCTGATCGGCCCCAAGCTGATGGGCTGCGCCCTGGTCCTGAGCCGGCGAGGCGAACGGCGGGCCTTCGGCGGCGCCCGCGCGGTCGTGAGGGGCATGGCGCTTGAGGTGCTGCTGTCGGCGGCGCTCGCGCCGATCCTGATGGTGGCCAACACCAGGGCCGTTTTGCAGACCCTGCGCGGCCGCGACGTGGGCTGGCGGCCGCAGCAGCGGGACGCGGCGGGCCTCGGCTGGCGCGACGCCTTCCGGGCCATGGCCTGGCAGATGGCCGCCGGCCTCGCCTTCGTCCTGGCGCTCTGCCTCCGGCCCGACCTGGCGATCTGCTTCGCCCCCGTCGTCCTGCCGCTGCTGTTCGCCGCGCCGCTGGCCGTGCTCACCTCCCGGCGCGACGCCGGAGACGCCGCCGCCCGAGCGGGCCTGCTGGTGACCCCGGACGATCACGGCGTGAGTGCAACCCCCGTCGTCCTGCGCATGCCGCTCCGGCCAGCGCAGACGCCACACGCCACCCCCGCGCCGGAGCCGGAGCCGATTTCCACCGAGGTCTGGGCGAGCCTGCTTGTGACCGAACGCGCGGACCTGTCCGCCTGAGGGCCTGTCGCCCCTACGCTCATCCTCAGCCTTTCAGGAACGAGATGCCCCGGCTGAGGTGTGACGGCCTCAGGCCGGGGCGGTAGGTCTCGTGCCAGCGACTGGAGAGCCGACGCGCGTTGCGCGGCCCGGGCCGGCCGCGATCAACGGGTTCACCTTAGCATCTTGCGGAAGTCTGGCCAAATCGCGCGCGCATGCCTCAGGCATGCGGAGAGGCGCGGCCCCGGCAGCTCTCCTCGCCGGGACCGCGCTCAACGAAACATAGCGCCCCGATTGGGCTCGGAAGAAGCGCTACGCTCACTTGGCTGCGCCGGGTCAACGGCGCGGTATTTCCGACCTGTGCATCTTCAGGAAGCGACAGATCATGGGGAAGACGGCACAGCCGGGCTTGATCCCTAGGTCGGCCGTCAAAAAATTTTATAGCGACGCCGAAAGCGTGACGCCGACCGTGATCGGGCGCTGCGGCGTGATCTGGCGGCTCCGGTCCGGGTTGAACGGATTGCCGAAGGCGAAGGTGTCGCTGTAGGCGTCGAGCGCATTGAGCACATAGACCTGCAAGCCCAGGTTCCGGCGGCTGAGCTCGGCGGAGAGCTTGGTGCGGGTGTAACCGCCCATCTGGGGCAGGGTGGCGTCGAAGGTGACCCTGGACTTGCCCACATAGGTGGCCTGGCCGATGAGCCGCAGCGTCCAGTCCCCGAAGAGCTCGCGCTCGTAACCCAGGGCGGCGCCGCCGGAGACGGCGGGGGCGCCGGGCAGGCCGTTGGCCAGGCGGGAGGCAAGCTCCTGGTTGGGGTGCGAGGTGCGGGTGTGCGACAGGCGCCCGTTGAGCTCCGCCGAGAAGCCGTTGTCCGCGCGCCAGGACAGCTCGGTTTCCAGGCCCACGACATGGGCGTCGCCGGCGTTGGTGGTGTAGGGGATGCCCGACGGGCGGAACTGGTCGCTCTGGATATCCTTCCACACGTCGTAGAAGACCGCGGAGTTCAGCGACAGCCGCTTGTCCATCGCCTCCAGCTTCAGGCCCAGCTCGTAGTTGCGCAGCCGGTCGGGCGCGAAGGTCTCGCGCGCGATCTGCAGCGGAAGCGCGCCGCCGGAGTTCACGCCCCCGGCGCGGTAGCCTTCCGAGATCACCGCATAGGCGACGTCGCCGGATTCGAACTCGTGCTGCAGGGATATCTTCGGCGAGAAGCCCGAGAAGTTGGCGACGCGGTCGATGCTGCGCGACGGGTACAGCTCGGCGACCACGTCCGACCGCGTTCGCTCCCGGATGTCGAAGAACCGGCCGCCGACGGCAAGCGTCCAGCTGGGCGCAAGCTCGTAGGACACCTCCGCGTAGGCGGCCAATTCGCGGATGCGGTCGTGGCGATCGTCGCCATATACCAGCACGTTGGGCGCCCTGGGCACCTGCGCCAGGAACTCGCTGGGCGAGTGCACCCTGGTGTCCGACCCGTAGACGCCCGCCAGCCATTCCAAGCGGCCGGCCCCCCGCGACGCCAGGTAGAGGTCCTCCACCAGCATCCGGGTGCGGCTGCGCTCCGAATAGGCCGAGGTCTTGGCGAAATGGGTGTAATTGCTCTGGGTCGCCGTCGCGTCGTAGAGGCTGCCGTAGGCATGGCGGACGAAGCCGGTGGCCGAGGTGAGCTCGCCCCAGCCCCAGGACCGCTTCACGGTCGCGGTCGCCAGCTCGATGTCGTTGACGTGCGGCTCGGGGATGCGGACGTTCCGCTTCAGGCCGAGGCCCGGGGACGTGTAGTGGGTGTCGTCCGAGCGCAGGTGCTGGCCCGCCACGGTGAGGCTCACCGACCAGTCCTCGCTGGGCTGGAGCAGCAGCAGCAGGCGCGCGCCGCGGCGCTCGGTGCGGTCGACATTGCTGCGCTGCTGGCCGATGTCGTCGAGATAGCCGCCCTGGACCTCCTGGTAGGCTGCGAGCCGGACGCCGGCCACGCCGCGCCACAGCGGCAGATTGACGTAGCCTTCGACGGACTCGCTGGGGGCGCCGCCCTCGGTGAGCGCGCCCGACGCCCGGAGCTCCGACGACATCGCCGTAAGGTCGGGCTTGCGCGAGACGATGCGGTAGACGCCGCTCAGCGAGCCGGCGCCGTAGAGCGAGCCCTGCGGGCCGCGCGCCACCTCCACCCGCTCCACGTCCACCAGCCGCAGGTCGGGGTCGGGGGCGTTGTAGTTGACCGGGATGTCGTCGAGGTAGGTGGCCACCATCGAGCGCGCCCGCCCGGTGTAGGCGCCGTCCGACAGCCCCCGGAGCAGCAGCTTGTTGCGGCCGGGACCGAGGTTGGTCGCCAGCACGCCGGCCAGCTGGCCCGCGGCCTCCCCGGCGTCCGTCGCGCCCGTCGCCTCGAGCTGCGCGCGCGGCAGGGCGGTGATCGCGCTCGCCAGCAGGTGCGGGTTGCGGATGCGCTTGGTGGCGGTGACCAGCAGTTCGGAGACCGTCACCGCCGGCGCGGGCCTGGGGGGCTCGCTCCGAATCAGCGGCGAGACCTCCACCGCCCCGGGGGCCACGATCTTCGCGGTGCAGAGGGCGCCGGAAAGTAGTTGGGTGAGCGCCTGGTCCAGGGTCATCGCCCCGACCAGGCTGTTGCGCGAGACGCCGCTGCAGGCGCCCGCGCCGATCAGGGTGACGTTGGCCTGCTGGGCGATGTCGAGCAGCGCCTCGGAATAGGGCTTCGGATCGACGTGGAACTGGATGCGTGACGGCGCAGCCTCGGCGGGAGCGCCGACGCCAAGCGCCACCACGGCGCACGTGAAAGTGGCCGCAAATTCCCGACGCCTGAGGATTTCCGTTCCGCCCTAAAGATCGACCTTACTTCCGGAGAAGCAGCAGCCCCGAGTCCGAGGGTACCGATCTTATAGGCAGCATCAAGCTCAGTCGCGCCATCACCGACTGCGGGTCGTCGAGGACGATCACGCCGGTGATCGGCGTCTTGCCGAGGTCCGGATCGCCGATCTCGATCTGTTGCACGAACTGGCGGTTGAGGTCCGCCACCACGTCGGCGAGCGGCTGATCGCGGTAGACGAGCCGGCCGGCGCGCCAGCTGAACGTCTCCTGCGGGTCGACGGCCTTCAGCTCCTCGACGCCGCCCTGGCCGATTTCCAGGCGCTGGCCGGGGGTCAGCAGGAAGGCCCGGCCCGACACGACCGCGGCGGTGGGCCGCACCTGCACCTTGCCGCGGGCGACGGTGACGATCAGCTCGCCCTGGCGATTGCGCACATCGAACTGGGTGCCGACAACGCGGACGACGCGGTTCGAGGCCTCGACAGTGAAGGGGCGCCGCTCGTCGTGGGCCACGTCGAAGATCGCCTCGCCGTCGCCAAGCACCACGCGCCGGCCGGCCGGCCCGAAGCTGACCCTGAGGCTGGTCTCGGCGTTGAGGTCGACGACCGATCCGTCGGCAAGCGTGACCCGCTGATGCTGGCCCTTGCCGGTGACGTAGGTCTGGAACGTCGGCTGCATGAGGCTCGAGGGCAGGATGGCCAGGGCCAGCCCGGCGGCGACCGCAAAGCCGCCGGCCCCGACCAGCCACCGTCGGCTCGGCGCGCGGCGCGCCGGCGCCCGGGCCGCATGCTCCAGTTCGGCCAGGACCTCGTCGGCGCCCTGCTCGAACGCCTGCCAGACGGCGAGCGCTTCACGATAGGCGGGCTTGTTGGCGGGCGCGATCGCGAGCCAGGCCTCGAACTCGAGACCGTCGTCCTCGCTGACGTCATGGCGCTGCAGCCGTGCAAGCCAGGCGCTGGCTTCAGCGGTAGCCCGGTCCTCTCGCGCCGCAATGCTGGTCATCGGTTTGCCTGCCCGATCTGCGCCGAATGCGCTGAACAGGGGATGAGACGGCGCCGCCAGCGCGCATCCCTAGGTCGCCGGCAAAATTCCGCGGCCCTCATGACCGCAGCCTCTGCGTCAGGCGCCGGACGGCGGCCTGGATGTGCTGTTCGACCATCTTCGCCGAGACGCCCATGGCTTGGGCGGTCTGCGCCTGGCTGCGCCCCTCCAGCTTATGCAGCCGGAAGGCCTGGCCCATCTTCGGCGGCAGGTCGGCGACCGCTGCGGCGAGCTGGCGGATGCGCTCGCGGCCGATGATCGCCTCGTCGGCGGCCGGCTCCTCGACGATGTCTTCGCCGCCCATCGTCGCGCGATGGTCCATCCGCCACTGGGCGTTGCGGCGCGACGTCCGCTGGGCGCTGCGCACATGATCGATCAGCAGGTTCGACGCCATGCGGTAGAGCAGCGCCACCGGCGCCCGCACCTCCGCGGTGTCATCCACCGAGGCGAGCTTCAGGTAGAGATCCTGGACCAGGTCCTCGGCCACCGACATGGAGCGGGTCCGGGCCGCCAGGAACAACAGCAGGTTTTCGCGCTTCTCCAGGAAGGCGCGGAACAGCGGACTGTCCTCCGCTGGCCTTCCGGACGGCACAGAAAACGCCAAGACCTTCCCCCACGATCGCCGCGCGGCGCGAGCGTCCCCCGACGCAGCGCACGGCCAGGATAGGAAAACGGACAGGCTTTGTCGCGGGCCGATCCGGTTAACGGGCTCCGCGGCGCGCGAAGGCCTCGCCAACAGCCGGTGCAACCTCGTCGAAAGCACGGTCCGTCCCGGGCCGACCGGTTCCGGAACTTCTTCCTCTGGCGCCACGAAACGGCCTATTGCGCCCAGATGGTCCACTTCGCCGACATCGTCGCCGGGTCCGTCAGGACCGGCAAGACTGGCAGCATCCCCCATGGCTGAAGCGCCGCGCCGCCGGCAGGTGAAGATCATCGCCACCCTGGGCCCGGCCACCACCAACCCCGAGCGCATCGAGGAGCTGTTCAAGGCGGGGGCCGACGTCTTCCGCCTCAACTTCAGCCACGGGACCCAGGCCGACCACGCCGCGAGCGTCGAGATGATCCGCAAGGTGGAGCGCCGCGTGCGCCGGCCGATCGCCATCCTGGCCGACATGCAGGGGCCGAAGGTCCGGGTCGGCCGCTTCGCAGCCGGCCACACCATGCTGCAATGGGGGCGGTCGTTCCGCCTCGACCTCCTGCCGCGGCCGGGCGACGGCGAGCGCGTCCAGCTGCCCCATCCCGAGGTGCTGGCGGTGGCGACGCCCGGCCAGTCCCTGCTGATGGACGACGGCCGCATCCGGCTGGAGGTGGTGCGCCAGTCGAAAGAGCACCTGGAGACGCGGGTGATCGTCGGCGGCCGGCTCTCCGACCACAAGGGGGTCAACCTGCCCGGCGTCGCCCTGCCGATCCCGGCGCTCACCGAAAAAGACCGCTCGGACCTGGCCTTCGCGCTCGACTGCGGCGTCGACTACATCGCCCTTTCCTTCGTGCAGCGGCCGGAGGACGTGGCCGAGGCCCGCGAGCTGGTCGGCGGCCGGGCGCTGCTGATGACCAAGATCGAGAAGCCGCAGGCGCTGGAGCAGCTGGACGAGATCCTGCGGCTCTCCGACGCGGTGATGGTGGCGCGCGGCGATCTCGGCGTGGAGCTGCCGCCCGAGGACGTGCCGCTGGTCCAGAAGCGGCTGATCCGCGCCGCCCACCGCTGGGGCCGGCCCGTGGTCGTCGCCACCCAGATGATGGAGAGCATGACCGAGGCCGCCGCCCCTACCCGCGCCGAGGCCTCCGACGTCGCCACCGCGGTGTTCGACGGCGCCGACGCGGTGATGCTGTCGGCCGAGACCGCCACCGGCAAATACCCCGTCGAGACCGTGCGGATGATGGACCGCATCCTGGCGCGCACCGAACGCGACGAGGACCTGCTGGCCACCCGCGCCGCGCAACGCCCGGCGCCGGAGCGCTCCTCGCCCGACGCCATCTGCGCCGCCGCCCGCCAGGTGGCCGACATCATCGGCGCGAGCGTGGTGGCGGCCTTCACCATCTCCGGCGCCACCGCCCTGCGCATCGCCCGCCAGCGCCCGGACTGCGGCATCCTGGGGCTCACGCCGACGGTGGAGACCGCGCGGCGGCTGGCGCTGGTCTGGGGCGTCCATGCCATCGTCGGCGAGCAGACGTACACCATGACCGAGACCGTCGCCCGCGCCACCACCTTGGCCCGCACCTCAGGGCTGGCCAACCGCGGCGAGGAGATCGTGGTGGTGGCCGGCGTCCCGTTCGGCGAGTCCGGCGGGACCAATTCGCTGCGCGTGGCGCGCGTCGGGCGGCAAGTGACACAACGCGGCATCTGAGCGAGGCTGCGCTACAGCGGACGCGGTCCGGCGACGGAGGGGTGTCCCGTGATCAGCTTTCTGCGAGGCGGCGTCGCCCTGCTGGCCCTGGCCGGCGCCGCGGCGGGTCCGGCCCGCGCCACCGAGCTGTGCGGATGGCTCATAGAAACCGTTGAAGCCGATGGCCTGCACCAGTTCGACCTGTGGCTGCAGGCCGACGCGGACACGGACGTCTTTTACCGGATGACCGGCGACGGCTGGCGCAGCGAAGGCGTCCGCGCCTATTCGCCCGGCAGCGGGACCTATTCGCTGCACGCCCACAAGGCCGCCAAGGTCTGGGGCTTCGGCACGAGCCTCAACCCGCCGGGCGAGCTCGACATCGTTGCCGAGATACACGCTCCGCCGGCCAGCGTGTTCTCCGAGGACGAGACGCCGCTGCTCGCGACATTCGCCTTCCGCCGGCATGTGCCGGAAGACGAAGGCCCGCCGCCGAAGGCGTTCGGAGCCCGGCAGTGCGTGACGGCGGCGGCCGGGCGGTAGGGCCGCCGACCCAATTCGGGCAAGGTCTTGGGAGACTGTCGGGGCGTTCGCGGCTATTGGCTGCGCCGCACGGCTGCAACCGGCCGATGGAAGATCTGACCTTGAGCACCGACTTCGCCCGCAAATTGACCCCGGAACACCGCCGGCTACGGCTCGTCCGGGTGAAGTTCCTGCGCCGCACCCTGCCGATCGCGGCGTGCATGGCGCTGGTGGCGGTGGTGAGCCAGGTCGCCTGGCGCAATCTGCAGGCCGCGGCCGCGCCGCCGCCGGTGGCCTCGGAGAACACCGTGCGGATGGTGAGCCCGCAGTTCAGCGGCGAGGGCCGGGACGGCAGCCGGTATCTGGTCACCGCCCAGTCCGGCCTGCGCGACCCCAAGGACGCCGCGCGCATCCTGCTCGAAAAGCCCGTCGTGACGGTCAGCCGCAACGGCGCGCCCGGCGCCCACACGATCTCCCGGCGCGGGGTTTTCCGCGAAGACAACCAGTCCCTGACCCTCGAGGGCGACGTCCAGGTCGAGCAGGGCAGCGGCTTCCATTTCGTGGCCAACAATGCGGTCATCGACACGGCCACCGGCCAGGTGGTCGGCGGCGGCGTGCAGGGCCAGAGCCCGACCGGCGCGGTCCGGTCCGACAGCTACAACGTCACCGACAAGGGTGACCGGATGGTCTTCAAGGGGCGCGTCCACGCCCGGCTCCAGGGCAAATAGCGCCTTGCAACCGGCGGTCGACAACAGGCGCCGCGCGGCGGCAGACTGCGGGTCATGACCGCCGCCATGGCCAGCTCGGAGCGCCCCCTGCTCAATCGCGTGCTCGCCAACGCCGGCGTGCTCCTGGGCGGACGCGCGGCCAATGCGCTGATCAGCCTCGGCTACATCGCCGTGGCGGCCCGCGCGCTGGGCGTGCGCGAAGTCGGCGTGCTGATCCTGATCAACGCCTTCGCCCAGCTGGTCGGCGAGGTGGTCAAGTTCAACTCCTGGCAGACCGTGCTGCACTATGGCGCCGGCCCCCTGGCCAAGGGCGAACGCGACAGGCTGCAGCAGGTGGTGCGCTTCACCCTCGTCCTCGATGTTGCCTCCAGCCTGATGGGCGTGGCCGTGGCGGTCGCCGCCGCCCTGCTGTTCGGCGAACGGCTGGGCTGGACGTCGGCCGACAGCCCCAAGGCCGCACTCTACTGCCTGACGATCCTGGGAATGGCCTCGGCGACGCCGATCGGCCTGTTGCGGCTGTTCGATCGCTTCGACCTGATCGCCGCCCAGGCCCCGATCAGCTCGCTGATCCGCCTGGCCGCAAGCGGCGTCGCGGTGCTGGTCGGCGCATCGCTCGGCGGCTTCCTGCTCGCCTGGGCGGCCGGCACGGCGCTGGCCTTCGTCTACCTGGCGGCGTCGGCCGTCCTAGAATTGCGCCGGCGGGACCTGCTGACGGGTTTCCGCTGGTTCGGAACCCCGCTCACTGCGGGCATGCCCGGCGCCTGGCGGTTTGCGTGGGCGACCAACTTCAACTCCAGCCTCGACGTCGCCTTCACCCACGCCATCACGCTGGCGGTCGGCGCGCTCGCCGGCCCCGCCCCGGCCGCGCTCTGGCGGATCGGCCGCCAGGTGGCGGATGCGCTCGCCAAGCCCGCGCGCCTGCTGATCCCCGCCCTCTACCCCGAGCTGGCCCGCCTGCATGTCAGCCATGGCGAGCAGGCCATGCGCCGGCTTGCCCTGCAGGTGGGCCTGCTGGGCGGCGGCGTGGGGACGGCGCTCCTGATCGTGACCGCCATCGCCGGGCGGCCGGTGCTGACCCTGGTGATGGGCCCCGCGTTCGCGCCGGCCTCCGGGATCATGCTCTGGCAGGTGGCGGCCGCGGTGATCGGCATCTGGGCCCTGCCGCTCGACCCCATGCTGGTGACGCTGGGCCGGCCGGGCGATTCGCTGAAGGTGCGGCTGGTGGTCTCGGCGGCGCTCCTGGCCTCCCTGCCGTTCATGATCGGAAGGTTCGGAATCACCGGCGCGGGGATGGCGCTGGTGGCAGCCATGGCGGCGCTCGCAGCGGGCATGCTGTTCATGCTGCAGCGGCAATCCGGGCGCTCCGCGCCGGCCCCTGCGCAGGAAATGGCTTGCGCCGATACCCCCCTTCGGGCGAAGGGCGGCAAGTGATGATCCTTCCGACCGCAGGCGACCGCGCCATCCGGCTCGCCGACTTCGCCACCTTGACTGAGGCCCTGGACTTCGCCGCGACCGGCGAGACCGGCCTGACCCTGCTCTCCCTGCGCGGCGAGGTGGTCGAGGCTCTGTCCTACGCGCGCCTGCGCGACGAGGCGCTGATCGTGGCGCAGCGGCTGCTGGCGCTCGGCCTCACGCCGGGCGACCGGATCGGCGTCGTGGCCGAGACCGACGGCGATTTCGTTCGTGCCTTCTTCGCCTGCCAGTATGCGGGCCTGGCGCCCGCCACCCTGCCGCTGCCGGCGCCGCTGGGCGGCCGCGAGGCCTATGTGGCGCAGGTCGGGCGCATGCTGGAAAGCGCCGGCGCCTCGGCCCTGCTGGGTCCGGCCACCATCGCCGGCTGGATAGCCGAGGCCCATCCCGCCGGTTTGAAGTTCATCGGCGCGATCGGCGACCTGCCGGAACCGAGTGGCGCCGCCCTGCCCGTCATCGGCGCGGACGATCCCTGCTACCTGCAGTTCTCCTCAGGCAGCACCCGCTTCCCGACCGGGGTGCTGGTCACCCATAGCGCCCTGATGGCCAACGCCCAGGCGATCATCCGCCACGGGCTACAGGTGAAGGCCTCCGACCGGGCGATCTCGTGGCTGCCGCTGTTCCACGACATGGGGCTGGTGGGCTTTGTGCTGAGCCCCCTCTGTTGCCAGATGTCGGTGGACCTGTTGCCGACCGGCGCCTTCGTGCGCCGGCCGCTGCTCTGGCTCGACCTGATCGGGCGCAACGGGGCCACCATCTCCTACAGCCCGACCTTCGGCTTCGAGCTCTGCGCGCGCCGCGCCGAGACCTCAGGCGTCGAGGGCCTCGACCTCTCCGGCTGGCGGATCGCGGGCCTGGGCGGCGACATGATCCGCACCGGGCCGCTGAAGGATTTCGCCGAGCGGTTCGCGCCGGCCGGCTTCTCGGACAAGGCCTATGTGGCGAGCTACGGCATGGCCGAGGCGACGCTAGCGCTGACCATGGCGCCGCTGGGCCTGGGCCTGGGCGTCGAGAGCCTCGACATCACCCGCCTGGAACGCGAGAACCTCGCCGTCCCGGCCGCCAACGCCGCGCGCGCCCGCGACTTCGCCCGCTGCGGCCCGGCGCTTCCCGACCACCGGCTGGAAGTGCGCGGCGAGGACGGCAAGGTCCTGCCCGAGCGCGGCGTGGGCCGGATCTTCGCCAGCGGCCCCAGCCTGATGAAAGGCTATTTCCGCCAGCCGGAGGAGACCGCCCGGGTGCTCGACGCCGACGGCTGGCTCGACACCGGCGACATCGGTTTCCTGGACGGCGGCGAGATCGTGCTCACCGGCCGCAGCAAGGATCTGATCATCCAGAACGGCCGCAACATCTGGCCGCAGGACCTGGAATGGACCTGCGAGGCGGAGCTGGCGGCGGTGCGCAGCGGCGACGTGGCGGCCTTCTCCGTGCCGGGCGCCGAGGACGAACAGGTGGTGGTCCTGGTGCAGACCCGCTCCGCCGATCCCGCCGTGCGCGAGGCGCTGAGGACCGAAGTCGAGGCCGTCCTGCGCCAGCGCCACAGCGTCGAGGCCCTGGTGCGGCTGGTCGGGAACCACGCCCTGCCGCAGACCTCGTCCGGCAAGCTCAGCCGCTCCAAGGCGCGCGCCGCCTACCTGGCCGGCGCCTATGAGCTGGAGCGCGCCGGGGCGTGAGCCCCCGCAAGGGGCTGGCCGCGGTCACCGGCGGCACCGGGTTCCTCGGACAACACCTCGTACGGGCGCTGGCGGACGCCGGCTGGCGCGTCCGCATCCTCGCCCGACGCGATCCCGCCAGCGCCTTCTGGGACGGCTTCGCGCCGGAGGTGGTTCGCGGCGACCTCTTCGACCAGGTCGCCTTGGACGGCCTCTGCCAGGGCGCGGACCTCGTCGTCCACGTCGCCGGCCAGATCGGCGGGCGCAAGCGCGACCTCGACCGGGTGAACATCGAGGGGACCCGCAACCTGGCGGCGGCGGCTGTCGCAACCCGCGCCCACGTCCTGCAGATCTCCAGCCTGGCGGCGCGCGAGCCGCAGCTTTCGGCCTACGCGGCAAGCAAGCGGGCCGGCGAGAACCTGGCCTGCGATCTGCTGGGCGAGCGGGTGACGGTGATCCGGCCGCCCGGAATCTACGGGCCCGGCGACCGCGAAACGCTGCGGCTCTTCAAGCTGGCGGCGGCCAGCCCCTTGCTGCCGGTGCTCGATCCGGCCGCCCGCATGGCGCTGGTTCACGTCGAGGACGCCGCGCGCCAGATCGTCGCGCAGGCCGAATCAGTCTTGCCCGGCCCCATCGTTCCGAGCGACGATCGACCCGAGGGCTACACTTGGCGCGAGATCATGCAGACCGCCGCGGAGGCGTTCAATCGACGCCCACGGTTGATGCGCATCGCCCCTGAGGCGCTTTACGCCATGGCTTTCCTTGACGAATTCGCGAATAATTGGCGCGCAAGGGCGTCCGTGCTTACATTCGGCAAAGTCAATGAACTGACATATTTGGATTGGGGGGTCCGGCCGAATGAGCGCGCAGGCAACGCGCCCACGCCAAGGTATGACCTGCTGTCGGGGTTCCGGCAGACGATCGGCTGGTACCGATCACAGGGCTGGCTTTAGGCGTGCAATCGGTCGAACCGCCTTAACTGTAGGGTTCCGTACGCCCGCGGCGTGCTGGAAAGAGAAAGAGTCGAGGGTATCTTGGGGGTAGTACAGATGGAGTCCGTGACCGATCTTACGGTCCGCCAGATCGGGCGCACGGCGGGCATTGTCATGCAACGCCCTGTCGAAGTGACGGCGGCGTCAGACATCGGCCGCGACCTTGGAGTGGATTCGCTGACTCTCATGAACATCGTCATGGAGCTCGAGGATGTGTTCGAGCTCTCGATCCCCTTGGACCGCCTCGCGGACGTTGAGACCGTGGGCGACCTGGCGGGCTTGATCAACGAACTGCGGACGAGGGCGTAGCTATGGGGCTTCTCGACAAGCATCTGGGCTATCGCGCCCCGCTGGACGCCATTCGCGCCGTCGGCGCAGACCCCTCGAACGTGCGCTTCGACGCCGTGCTCTCGCCGACCGAGGGCATGCTCAACGGGCAGAAGGTCATCCTGCTCGGCACCAACAACTACCTGGGCCTGACCTTCGACGAAGCCTGTATCGAGGCCTCCGCGGCGGCCGTGCGCCAATGGGGCACCGGCACCACCGGCTCGCGATTCGCCAACGGCACCTTCTCCGGGCACCTGGCGCTCGAGCAGGACCTGGCCAAGTTCTACGACCGCAAGCACGCCATGGTGTTCACCACCGGCTATCAGGCGAACCTGGGGGTGATCTCCGGCCTCGTGGGTCGGGGCGACCACCTGATCCTCGACGCCGACAGCCACGCCTCGATCTATGACGGCGCGCGGCTCTCGCACTCCGAGGTGATCCGCTTCCGCCACAACGATCCTGAGGACCTCTACAAGCGCCTGAAGCGGCTGGGCGACCAGCCCGGCGGCCGGCTCATCGTAGTGGAAGGGATTTATTCCATGATGGGCGACGTCGCTCCGCTGAAGGAGATCGTCGCGGTCAAGCGCGAGATGGGCGCCTACCTGCTGGTCGACGAAGCTCACTCCATGGGCGTGCTCGGCGAAAAGGGCCGCGGCCTGGCCGAAGCGGCCGGCGTCGAAGCCGACGTCGACTTCATCGTCGGCACCTTCTCCAAGAGCCTGGGCAGCGTCGGCGGCTTCGTGGTCTCCGACGAGAAGGACTTCGACCTGCTGCGCATCGTCAGCCGGCCGTACATGTTCACCGCCTCGCTGCCGCCAGCGGTCATCGCCTCGACGCTCACCGCGTTGAAGCGGCTGGAAGAGGATTCCGAGCTGCGCCGCCGCCTGGACGCCAACGCCCGTCAGCTGTTCGACGGCCTGCGCGCGCTGGGCTTCCAGATGGGTCCGCAGGCGAGCCCGATCGCCGCCGTCGTCATGCCCGACCAGGCCACCGCCGTCGGCATGTGGAACGCCCTGATGGCCAACGGCGTCTACCTGAACCTCGCGGTCCCGCCGGCGACGCCGGAGAACCGCTCGCTGCTCCGCTCGAGCGTCAGCGCAGCGCATACGCCGGAGCAGATCGAGAAGGTGATCAGCGTGTTCGCCCAGCTCGGTCAGGACTTCGGCCTGCTGCCGAAGAAACAGGCCCGTCAAGCCTCCGCCTAGGCGGTCCTGGAGACGATCGAGCCTTCCGAATAGGCCTTGAACGACGTCGCCGCCGCCTGCCCGGCCGCGGCGGCGAGCGCCTGTTTGGCGTCGGCCGAAAGCTCGACCCGGTCCTTCGGCGCCTCGCGGCCGACCTCTTCGACAGCCGCGGGCTTCCGGGCGATCGCCGCCACGGCGCGCACGGGCGGCACGGCGAATACCGGCCTCATCGAGCTGGCGGTGACGCTTGGGACGTACATGGGAGCCTTCCGCAGGAGGCGCCATCCTGCGCCCTGCGCCCTTAACCGGGCGTTGCGGCCCTAGTCCCGGCGCCGGGCGCGCGTCACCCGCCACAGCACGCCGGGCGCCGCCAGGATCGGATGCCGCTCGCGCCACGGCGTCACGGCGACCGGCACGCCGGTATGGCGCTCGATCTTCCAGGCGGCGTAGCGGGCGGCGCCGCGGAAGGTGAAGGCCGCCTTCATCAGCCGCACGATGTTCAGCGGCCGGCCCACGATCCGCCGCAGCCGCCAGGCGCCTAGCAGGCGCCTGCGTTCAGCCGGGAGGAGCTTCGGGCTGAGCCCCCCGTCGGCCGACGATGTGACCTCGATCCCATCGGCTTGCCACGCCAGCGGCAGGAGCGCTTCGTAGCGGGCGGCGTCCGTGCTCAGGAGCGTCTTCGCGCGTCCCTGGGTCTCCATCCGGAACTCGGCGGCGTAGGTTTCCCGAAAGAGGCTCCGCCAATAGGCCTCCACCGGGCCCGCTTCGGGCCCCAGGGCGGCGGCGAAGCGGGCGGCGGTCCTGGCGGCCTGGGCCACCGCCTCGACCACCGTGGCCGTGCTCTGCGGCCCGTCGCTCCAGGCGAGCGCCGCGGGCTGCACGAACCGCGTCCAGATAGTGGTGTCGAGGCCGGCGCCGCCCGCGGCGCGGCGGAACTGCGCCAGCGTCATCGAGGCCACCTTGGCGCGCAGGGTTCCGGCGTCGTCGTCGATCTCGCGATAGCTGACGTCAGGCCAGAGCACGCGGCTGGCAAGCCCCGCCAGGCCCCGCGGCGGCTGATGGGTGAGGACGTAGAAGTCATGCACCCCTTCGCGCTCGCCGGTTCTCAGCGACGAGCCGTAGAACAGCACGGCCGCCGGGGCCTCGAAGGCCTGCGCCAAGCCCGCGGCGAAGGCCGTGGCCATCGGCGGCGCCGGCGCGGCCAGCTCGCGGCCGACGGCCTCCGTCAGAGCCGCGCTCATGGGGTCAGGAACCGCAGGCGCGGCCCCTCGGTCACCATCAGGTCGCCGCCGGGATAGGTCTCGCCGTCGAGGAACATCGAGCCCTCCAGCGAGACCCCGAGCTCGCGCACGTCGCCGCGCCGGTAGCCGTTCTGCTTCAGCCAGCCCTCGCCGCGGCCCCAGAGGATCGTGGGCAGCGCGCGGGCCAGATGCCGCGGCGGGGCGTCGGCGTCGAGGAACTTCAGCCCATGCCGCGGCGGGCCGAACGGCCGCATCCGGAACGGCAGGCGCTGCAGGGTGGTCGCCATGACCACCAGCCGCGGCCCCGGGCGTGGCGGGGCGTCGTCGACCATGAGGGTGACCGGCTCGCCCCGGCGCCAGGAATTGCCGTCGCCGCCGCCCATCACCTGGGCCGCGACCCCCGCCAGCGTCAGCGCCACCGAGAGGTTGTGGAAGACGTGCGCCCGGTGGAGCGTGGACGCCAGTTCGTCCTGCCGCACCAGCGCCGCGCAGCCGAACACGAACCCCAGCAGGGGCGGCTCACCCGAGCCGGGCCGGGTGACCTGCAGGGGGCTGCGCAGCCGGATACGGGCGTCGGGCTGGTCGGCCTGGGCGAGCGCCCTCTCCAGCGTCCAGGAGCCCCGCACGCCCAGGTCGAAGGCCAGGATGTTGGTCTTGCCCGACGAGACGACGCTGAGCAGCGGGGGATCGTCGCCGTAGGCCGCCGGCAGCGCGGTGAGCACCTCGCGCACCGTGCCGTCGCCGCCGTCGATGACCAGCAGGCGGCAGCCGGCCTCGGCCAGCCGCTTCACTTCCGAGGCGACCTCGGCGCGGGTCTCGGGCTGGGCGAAGAGCACGTCGGCCCGCGGCGCCGTCACTTCGCCCTCGCGGCGGTTGGCGTGGCTCTGCGGATTGCGGATAACCCCGGCGCGCATCAGCTGGCCAGCCAGGACACCATCGTGCCGCGGGGCGTGATCGCCGCCTGCAGGATCTGCACGGCGTGCACCGCCAGGCTGATCGCCGTCCAGCCGGCCACCAGCAGCATCCCGATGTCCGGCCGCCCGAACAGGCAGGCGCCGGTGAGCAGGATCAGGTTCGGATTGCGCCGGGCGGTGATCAGCCGGAAGAAGCTGTCGAACGGCCGCCAGGCATGCACGTGCATCTTGAACGCCTGCAGGAACACGCCCTCAAGCACGCGTTGCAGCACATAGCCGCCGACCACGATCCACAGGACCAGGTTCACATCGGGGATCGGGTGCGGGCCGGACTGCACGCCGACGATCCAGGCCCACCACCAGAACGGGGGATGGATCAGGTCGATGCCGTGGTCGAAGGCGTTCCCGAACGGCGAGGCGTTGAGCGTCACCCGCGCCAGCTTGCCGTCGACGGTGTCGAGGAAGGTCATCACCCAGGCCGAGGCCAGGCCCCAGCCGAAGTGGCCGGTCCAGAACAGGTACATGGCCAGGAACACCAGGGCGAGGCTGGCCATGGTCACCTGGTTGGGCGTGATGCCAGTCAGCGCGCACCAGCGGGTGACGATCCGCGCCGGCGTCGGCCACAGGTACTTGGTCACCAGGTCGGTGACGCCCTTGTAGGAACCCTGGAACAGTCGCGCCTCGACGGCGCGGACATTGCCGGCGGTCAGCGGCTCGAGGATCGGCGCCTCGCGCTTGCGAAGCTCGTGGTTGTAGGCGCCGGCGAGCTCGACCGCGGTGACCGGCGTCGTATTGGGCGGCAGGTCGCCGGAGCCGACCCAGGCCGCCGCCGCCGGGACCTGCGCCCCGGTCACATGGGCCGCGACCGGACGGCCCGCGGCGTCCACCAGGACCGCGCCCGGCCGCGCCGCGAGCGCCTGGATCACCGCCACGTCGAAGATCCAGCCGGCGTTGACCACCAGCACGCTGGCGGCCTCCCGGGGCGCGCTGGCGGCCTCCACAGGCGCCAGACCGAGGCGCGCGAAGGTCCGCGCCAGCCGGGCCTGCGAGGTCATGCCCCAGACCCGCACGTCCGAGCTTCCGACCGTCACGGCCAAGGCGTCGCTCAAGGGGATTCGTTCCTCGTGGATGTCAGGACTGTGTCTTACGCCGCTCCGCCGCGGGAAGGCCATAAGCGCCGATGCGTTGCAGCTATTTCAGATAGCGCAGCTTGACCCGGATGCGGCTCTCGCCCTCGCCGGCCTTGAAGCGCACCGCCTTGAAGGGCGGCAGCGCCGTCGGCGTCGGCGGGTCGTTGGAAAAGGCGAACCCCTCGGCTGGCAGGCCCACGAGGGTGCGGTCGAAATCGTGGTTGGCGTTCTCGTCGTGATAGACCGCGATGGCGTAGAATCCCGCCGCCGGCAGCCAGAAGCAGGCCGTGGTCATCGGCGCCTGGGCGACCGCACGGACCCTGGCCAGCTTGGCGTGCGGCGCGAGGAATCGCCTGGCGTCATCGGGATAGACGGTGATGGCCATCTCGCCCTTGGCGGCGCGCACGCCGGCCACCTCGACAACCAGCTTGGTCTGGCTCTCGCGCCCTTCGCAGTCATCCGCGGTGGCCGCGCCCGCCGAGGTCGCCAGGCTGAGGACGGCGCTCAGCGCCAAGAACGCCGTGCTTGCTGATTTCATGGGTGCGGACACGCCTCTCGATGTATCAAACGCATAGTTAGCAGGCCGGCGAGGCGCCACCATGACCAATGCGACCGCCGTCGCCTTCGGATACCCCGATACAAAGGTGGCGGAAACCAGCCTCTGGCTGGTGCTGGCGCGTCCGAAGCAGCCCACATTTGGGTCCCTGGTGCTGATTTGCAAGGAGGACGCCCAGGCCTTCTCCGACCTGAGCGCCGAGGCCTTCGCGGACCTGGGCGTGGCCGTGGCGGGCATCGAGGCCACGCTGCGCAAGGTCGTCGTCTACGAGAAGATCAACTATCTGATGCTGATGATGGTCGACCGCGACGTCCACTTCCACGTCATCCCGCGCTACGCCGGCGAGCGGACCTACGAAGGCGTGAGTTTCCCCGACGCCGGCTGGCCCGCCGTTCCCAATCTGGACGCGGCGATGAACCTAGGCCCTGAAGGCGCCGCAAAGCTGGCCGAGGTGCTGGCGCGGCAATGGCCGACAGCTTGAGCACCACCACGATACCCTCCGCGCCGGCGCGCGCACCGCGCCGGTCCAGCGGCCTGCGCCTGGCGCTGATCGACCGCTATGTGCTGCGCATGACCGCCTGGCCGATGCTGGGCTGCCTGGGCGTGACGGTGATCTCCCTGCTGCTCGAGCGGACGCTGCGGCTGCTCGACATGCTCTCGCAGTCGAGCGCGCGGTTCGGTTCGGTGGCCGAGCTCAGCGCCAACCTCCTGCCGCACTACCTGGGCCTGGCCCTGCCGGTGGCCTTCTTCGTGGCGCTCTTCATCGTCATCACCCAGCTCGACGACGGCTCGGAGGTCGAGGCCTTCCTGGCCAGCGGAATCCCGCTCACCCGCATGGCCGCCCCCTATGTGGCGCTGGGCCTCGTGCTGATGTCATTCAGCCTGGTGGTGTTCGGCTACGCCCAGCCCTACAGCCGCTACGCCTATCGCGCGGTGCTCTATTCGGCGGTCAACGCCGGCTGGAACGGACGCCTGGACGGCGGCGCCTTCGTCAACGACGGCGACTCGATCCTGACCGCCGACGGCGCCAACCTCGCGGGCCGCCAGCTCAACCACCTGTTCATCCGCCGCGCGACGCCCGGCGGCGGCGAAGAGGTGATCACCGCCAAAACCGCCGAGTTGCTTCCGGACAAGAGCGGCAAGAACGTCACCCTCAACCTGCAGGACGGCGCCCGCATCAGCCAGTCCAAGGAGGGGACCTTCAGCACCCTGCACTTCCGGAACTTCGTGATGCAGTCGGACCTTGAAGGCGCCGCCTCGCTGCTGCGCGCCCGGGGCGGGGACGAGCGCGAGCTGACGCTGGGCGAGCTGTCGCAGCATGCCGCCCTGCCGCATCCGGTGATCCCGCGCGGGACGCTGCTGGCCGAGCTCTACGCGCGGCTGGCCCACTCGATGATCCTGCCGCTGTTGCCGCTGATCGCCCTTCCGCTGGGGCTGGCCGCCAAGCGAAAGCGGCGCACGGCCGGCCTCCTGTTCGCCGGCGCCCTCTTCCTCGCCTTCCAGCATGGCGTGCAGTTCGGCCAGGGTCTGGCGGCCGCCGGCAAGGTCTCGCCCGAGGTGGGCGTAGGCGCACCCTTCTTCCTGTTCGCGGGCTTCGCGATCTGGATGTTCGCCGGCTCGCGCAAGCGGCCGGGCGAGACGCCGATCGGCCGCTTCGTGGGCTATGTGGGCGATATCATCGAGCGGATCCGCAAGCGGCTGAAGCCTCGGCGGCGGATGCGCGCATGAAGCTGACCACCTACGTCCTTCGCGCCGTCAGCGTGCGGATCGTCGCGGCCGTGGCGGTGCTGCTGGCCGTGCTGCAGATCCTCGACCTGCTGGAGGTCACCCAGGACATCGTCGAGCGCGGCCTGGGCTTTGGCGGGATCCTT